>Ga0222714_10000236_pt1 | contig 66084 bp, 86 predicted proteins | sample C33_3DmetaG_FD_165048 | JGI IMG/M metagenome (GOLD analysis project Ga0222714, IMG submission 165048) | Estuarine water microbial communities from San Francisco Bay, California, United States - C33_3D | ecosystem: Environmental > Aquatic > Marine > Unclassified | place: USA: California... | reverse complement strand
ATTGATATGTACCAATTAAACTTGCACTGATTCGCGTTTTTGCTCTTTCACCAAAGGTTTCCGTAATTTCAGCATCTGTCATTTCTTGTAAACCAACATAATTATCAGGCTTACTTGATGCTGCATCTCTTTTAATTGCAATTGATCTAACGGCAGTTGGTGCAGTCATTGTTCTTCTTTTAAAGATAGAATAATTAACTATTGAACCATCTGTTCTTGTGTCACTAAATATATTACTAATTTCTGAAGTATAATCAGCAGAAGGAGCTGATGAAGCAAGCTTAAATGTTCCAGGATAATCATTAGTAAATACGGTGCTAAGTAATCGATCAATACAAGAATTGAAATTTGTATCATTCATTTCTTGTATTGAATCAGGAGTAAGAGCAGTATTCCAATGAATGGGTCTTTTAAAACCAGAACCTGTTTCTGTTCCTGAACCAGTATTTTGATAAAGTGGAACATTTACGGTTGTTGTTGTAATACCTGATTGCGGATGAGTACCAATTGCTTGATCAAATGAAGTATCTGTATATGTACCTACAGTAGTCTGACCTCCACGAGCAATATTATCAAGAGATCCAGGAGTATTTTTTGCGGCAGCAGCTAATCGTAGACCAAGCTGATACGCAAGATAATTTTCTTCACTTGTAGTGAATTCTTTTATATCGCCGCTACTACCATTTAATTTTATTGGCGTACCCATATGAACTCCAAATATATTTTATTCTATTTATACTTTTTTATTATGCAATTCTAACATAAAGAGTATATGTTTCAATAATAGAACTACTGCTTTGTATTGTAGAACCCGCATAATTGCCAGTATAATCAGCAATATAACCACCACTATAATCTACAGTGCTATTAATGGTACTATCAACGGCACTTATATAATTTCCTGTAAAATCGGCAACAAATGTATCAGTTGAATTGCTTGTACTATCAATTGTTGAATCAACTGCACCAATATAGTTACCAATATAATTTGCGATAAATGTATCAACACTATTTGATGTGCTATCAATTGTTGAATCAACTGCGCCAATATAATCACCTATAAAATCACCGGTATATTGAACTATACTATTATTTGTTGAATCAACAATACCAATATAATCGCCAGTAAAATCACCTGTAAAAGTTGTAGTTGAATTATTCGTACTATCAACTTCACCGATATAATTTCCAGTAAAATCACCAGTAAAATCAGCAGTCGAATCAGATGTTGAATCAACTGCACCAAGATAGTTACCAGCAAAATCTCCTGTAAATGTATCAGTTGAATTGCTTGTACTATCAATCGTACTATCAACTGCACCGATATAATTTCCAGCAAAATCGCCTGTAAATGTATCAGTTGAATTGCTTGTGCTATCAATAGTAGAATCTACAGCACCAAGATAGTTACCAGCAAAATCGCCTGTAAATGTATCAGTTGAATTGATTGTGCTATCAACAGCACCAATATAATTACCAGTAAAGTCACCAGTGAAAGTATCAGTTGAATTATTCGTACTATCAACAGATGCAATATAGTTACCTGTGAAATCACCAATAAAATCACTTGTTGAATTGCTTGTACTATCAATTGTGCTATCAACAGCACCAACATAGTTACCGGTGAAATCAGCAATAAAATCGCTAGTAGAATTTCTTGTGCTATCGCTAGTAGAATCTATAGCACTAAGATAGTTACCAGTATAGTTACCAGTATAGTTACCAATATAATTACCGATAAAATAGAATAATCCGTCAAAAGTAAACACAGCACTATTTCTCGTACTTGTTCTTGTACTTACTCTCGTACTTACTCGTGTGCTATCAACATCTGCAATATAGTTACCAATATAATTACCAGTAAAGTCACCAGTGAAAGTATCAGTTGAATTGCTTGTACTATCAACATCTGCAATATAGTTACCAATATAATTACCGGTAAAGTCACCAGTGAAAGTATCAGTTGAATTGGTTGTGCTATCAACAGCAGTAATATAGTTACCAGTATAATCCGCAATAAAATCACTTGTTGAATTTATTGCATAATCAACAGAAGAAATATAGTTACCAGTATAATCCGCAATAAAATCTGTAGCACGTGTGGATGCATAATCAACTGATGCTATATAATTACCAATATAGTTACCAGTATAATCCGCAATAAAATCTGTAGCACGTATAGATGCATAATCAACAGAAGAAATATAGTTACCTATATAATTACCAGTAAAGTCACCAATAAAATCAGTAGCACGTGTAGATGTATAGTCTACAGAAGAAATATAGTTACCAATATAATTAGCGGTAAAAATACTGGTGCTATTACTTGAATAATCAACAGAAGAAATATAGTTACCAGTATAATCCGCAATAAAATCTTGCGTGCTATTACTAATATAATTAACAGAAGTAATATAATTTCCAATATAATCTCCAGCATAATCTACGGTTGAATTGCTTGCATAATTGACAGAAGCAATATAATTACCAACATAGTTTCCAGTAAAGTCACCAACAAATTCAGTTGTACTATCACTTGTACTATCAACAGAGGCAATATAATTACCTACATAATTGCCTGTAAAGTCACCAATAAAATCACTTGTACTATTTATTGTAGAGTCAACGGATGAAATATAGTTACCTGTATAATCTCCAGTATAATCAACAGCATATTCAGTTAAACTTGTACGAGTAAAATCATCATCAGCAACATCTTGTAATGTATCAGTTGCAATACCTTTTGATACCCATGTGCCCGGGTCTGTAGGAGCACCTTGTGCTGAACTTCTTAATTGATATGTGCCAATCCCAGAAGCAAGTATTCTTGTTTTTGCTCTTTGGCCAAAAGTATATCTACTTTCAGCTTCAGACATTACTTGTACGCCAGCAAAATTGCCACCTACTCTTTTTGCCCTTACAGCTTTATATTGAGTAGGTGGTGTCATACTTGTTCTTTTAAATATTGAATAATTTACATTTGTACCATCTGTTCGTGTATCAGTAAATATGTTTGTTAAATAACTTGTATAATCACCGGAAGGAGCTGATGTTCCAAGTTGATAAGTTCCAGGATAATCATTTGTAAAAACGGTACTAAGTAGTCTATCAACCAAAGTATTAAGATTTGTATCGTTTACTTCTTTTAACCCAGCTGGACTTACATCAATATTATTCCATTCAAGAGGACGATGAAAGTCGCCACCATTTTCAAGTGCAGTTCCAGTATTTTGGTAAAGAGATGTATTTGCAGTTGATTGAGTAAGAGATGCACCAGGATGAGTACCAACTGGTTGGTCATATATAGTATCAGTATATGTACCTACTAAATTTCCACCAATTTTAGTATCTAAAGCTCCTACATCATCTGAATCAGATAAGGATAAATGTATCGCCGCTTGATATGCTAGATAATTTTGCTCTGCAACAGTGAATTGTTCTAGATCTCCGCCCGTACCAGTTAATTTTATTGGCGTACTCATTCATATCCTTAAGTATTTAGGAGCGTTCCAGAACTATTATATACGTTTACAATTCTTCCTTCTAACTCATTAATTGCTGCAACTAAAGATGCTTTATCTGTTGTTGATAAAGAACTAATCGTACCAAGATCTGAATCAATTTCATTAATTGCTGCAACTAAAGATGATTTATCTGTTGTTGTAAGAGATGTTCTTGTTCCAACATCTGAATCAATACCTGAACGAAAACCTTGTAATTCATTAATTGCACCAACAAGATCTGAATCTTGGGTTGTTGTAAGACTAGCAAGATCACCAATTAGATTAACGACATCATTATGTTGTGTTCTCCAAGTAGCTATGGTATCATTTAAGTTTACAAATGTTTTTGCCATTATAGTTTCTCTAAAATTTTATTAAGTAGACCTTTTATTTCAACAATTTCATTTTGTAAATCATGTACTTGTGTTTCTAATAGTTCATTCTTTAATATGTTTTTTCTTTTTAAGGCCTTTGCTTTTCTTGCTTTTTCAATATCAGTGCTATTTATATTCAAAATAGCACCTGACCTTTTATCTCTTACAAGACCAGAATGTCCTTCAACTTGTACATAATCACTCATATTATACTGCCATCGCAATTGCTCTTAAGTTTCCAATCGTAGGAACTTTTGAACTATTCGTTGATCTCATTACGATCTTCAATTGGAATTCGCTAAATGCATCTAGATCTCCACCATCACCACCAACAAGATAAGTATATTCACGGAAGATTTTTGGATTATCGTCTGAAGCAATTTCGTTTTCTTTATCAACAAGTGTCCAAGCTTGATCTTTCAATATATCGCCATCACCTGCTACTCTATAATAAACAAGGAAATCAGCAACTGAAGGTCGATTTGCTGAAATAAGCAATTTTAATCCAACAGCATCTTCATTGAGTATAATAGGTGTGGTAATATGTTTAGCCAGATGAGAACCATTTTCAGCTACAGTTTCAGCAGCATAATTTAATGGAACATTAAATCCAGTTGTTGCAACACTTGCTTGTTTATCAATACGATGAGATACTGTAGCAAGTGAAGCTCTTGACATATCAACTACTGGTGATACCAATGAAGATGTTGTTGTCATTGGTATTTGGATGGTTGTTGATTTAATGCCAGATCCAAGTTCGACAGTTTCATTTGTACTATTTGCAATTAATGATGGAGCTTTAAATATTTTATTATCTTTAAATGCAAGAGGAGAAAATGATGTATCTTTTTGATACTTTGTTTCAGTTCCAGCAATTGATGTACCAGTTGTAAATTTACCCTCAATTGATAATTTTGTTCCAATAGGTTCAAGTGTTTCAATAATTGGATTTACAACATCAAATTTAATATTCTTTGATGCGGAGATAAGAGTAGAACCAATATCTGCAGAAGAAGTTGCAGCCGAATCCGCTTCAAAGGTATAATAATCATAATCATATCCGGTAATTGTTCGAGTACCATTTAATGAAGATCCAAGAATACCTGCATATGCGGTTGCAGAATCTAAACCTGAAATTACAACACTTTCACCAGAATCATGACCATGACCAGGATGATATACTGTAATTGTTGCATCACCAGAATCAACAGAGAAAGGATTTAGAGTAAGTTGATCAGTCGGTAATGCAGCATTTTCAAGAATAATATTTCCACCTGCAGTATCAAAATCTGCACGATATACTTTAAAAGTAAGATCTCGCATTTGTTTTGATTCCCAAGTAGTACCATTTTGAGAAAGGAAAAGTGAACCAAGATTCGGTTGTCTTGTAATTCTTTTTTCTGTTGATCCAAGTTCAAATTGACCTACTTCAGAAACATAAACCGAATAATCAGATGACTCCGCAGATACACAAATTGCATATTCTGTTTGAGGTTCTAAGTATATTGGTTCATCAAATTCAAAATCAGTACCGGCTGCAAGAACACCAGCAGTTGTTTGTGTTCCAACAATATTTACAGCTGATGGATTTTTATAAACAATTGATCCAGGAATAATGTCATAAGATGAAGGACGTCCATTTACCATTGGACGTATTGTTACTTTTACAGGAAGTGTACTATCTTTACTTGCAAAATAGATTCTTACCTTCGTAATAAAGAATCCTTTATCTTCATTAATTAATATTGATTGCGCAATTGGATCGTAATAACCAATTGTTTTTATTTGCGGTTTAGTGTTTAGTACTTCACCAGGTGGTAATGCTCCTGCTGAAGTATAGAGAGCAGTTGCATATGAAAGTGCATTAGATTTATTATAGACATTAATATCTAATAGTGCAAATTCTCGAGCTCCAGTTCTAAATTTTATCGATGAAATATTTGGTATAAAGAATGAACCTTCGATAGTACCACTTGCATCTGCGATAAGCGCTGTAGATCCTTCTGGATGTGCAGTCGCATTTGCATATTTATCTCCATAATCATCAACATCATCAGCTAAGAAGCTAAATGTTTCTTCTCTTACCCAATTAGCAACAGAAATACCATCAAAGAATGCAAAATATGTTGAATTTGGTATCAGTCCAGATGTTTTAAAGTATATTTTTCTTGATCTCATAAACGGAACGATTGTTTTACTAATAGTACGTTCGTTGATCACAGAAGTTATTGCGCTATTAACATTATAATTAACACCAAGAACATTTTTTGGAATACTTGATTTTGATACAGTTACATTTTGATCAAATGCCCAATCAGGTATTCCATTAGGGAAATGATATTCAAGCTGACCGTCAGACATTCCTAACCAGTTAACGGTCACATTATCATAATTAAATTTTTGTTTTGGCGTTGTTATTGGTGTTCCAATATCAAGTGCTGGAACTTCGTTTTCACGACTTTTCCATTCATCACTTGCAGGAGAAAGTACAATCTCAGTGTTATATGCAATAACATTAAATGGATTAAGATTCTGTGTAGTTGAAACTTTATCTTGCCCTATTGCTTCAGTTTCAGTATAATTAATATAAACATTATCGCCTTTTTTAATTGTATTAGTACTTAGATCAGAGTCATAAATCAATCTATTATTATCTTCTCGAATCTCAGGATGTAAAGTTTTTGTAAGAAGATTAATACTTGCCCGATAATCAATTGCATTTGTATCAGAATAAACATGATTTGCAAAATTATCAACAAGAAAACCGGATTTCAAACGATTAGTGCCAGCTGAGTCAAGAATCGTAAGATTATTAGTATCAGCTTCAAGAAGAGAAAGCGATGTAACTTCTTGAAGTTTATTTAATTTACGATCGATTTTACCAATATCAGCCATTGTGTAACGAGTTGCATCTATTTTTTCAATTGAAAGATCCGAGTCATTAATAGTATATGGATTCATTTCAATACGATAAAGATTCAATGCACCATCTGGCGTTGAAGGATATTGTGGCTCAGTACTTGGTTTACCTTCAATAATATCAAGTGTAGATCTTAAACGACTTTGAGTTGGAGGATAAAGAACCAATTTATCTTTTCTTCCAAGATAATACGTAACATCTGTTGTAATTAGATCTGTTGGTGAAGGAAGTTCGTTTACTCTTGCAGTAGCTCCACTAAAGTTTGCACCTGTATCATCTTGACGGGGTCTAAAATCAAGCACATTTCTTAATTCAACAATTGTACCATCAGCAAGTATATAGTTTGGAATATTTGAATAGCTTACTTGACCTGTATATGAATTTACAGCAAAGAAATCACCTGACGCGCCATGTTGGAAATATTTAAATCTTACAAATACGTTTCCAGCTGGTGGTGTTTGGTTACCTTTTACAATCAATTTACCTGGAGCATAGAAATTATCTCTTTGTCCATTATCAATCGTAAAGAGTGAACTTAAGTCAATTCCATCAGAATCAACAGATGTAACTCTTGTCACTTCATATATGTCTGCTTTTCCAAGACTCATAATTTCAAGGCCATTGCCATCTGAATCAACAGTACCAGTAAATGTTGTTTCTGTAAGAGTTTTTGTTCTTATTGATCCAGAAGCTTTATTTACTTTTGTCAATATTTGGATTGCTGAATTATGTGGAGCTCCACTAATGGTTGATGATTGTGTACCAGAACCAGAAATTGATGGAGAAATAAATGCACCAGAAGAATCAACTGAGACTAACCAATCATTTGTATTTGCAAATGTTTCACCTGTTGCAGAAAGAGTAATTGTAGCATTACCAGAACCATCTGTTGTTGCAGTACGATATCTTTGAACTTCAAGTGATATATCACTTAATGATTGTGGACGTTGTACAGGAAGACTAAATAAAAGATTATTTTTATTTGTCTCTTTAAGTACTGCTTTACCAGATTCTAGTATTGGATTTGCCCAATTATCAGAATCAAGTCCTATACTTTTCACATTTCTGAAAGATTGACCAGAATTCATTTGAATGTCAAATAGATAATATTTGTAATCTGTACCATAATTATCAATTGAGCGAATACGTGCTGTACCTATTGTAGCGCCACCATATGATGTGGTATCTTGTAAATTCCATTTCTCAAAAGTTGAAATATTTGGAAGACCTTGAGGATCTGCTCCTTCAACAATAAGATAGTTACCATAATTAGCACCAACAACTTCATTATTTTCAGTAGTTGTAGTTTGAGCTCTATTGACATTAATAGTAACTGGTGCAGGAATTTCTGAACGATAACCATCAACATAAGCAATACCATTACTTACATCGGCTTTAAGGATTGTTGCATCACCTGCAGCAGAATCCTCATCGAATTTTAATATGAATTGATCAACTATATAATTACCTGATTCTTCTTTTGTACGAAGAGCAAGTAAATCATTAATCTTATTATAATTATCTGTACCTTTTGCTTGATCAACAATTTCTGAATTAATAATTTTTGTAAAGAATACAAAATTATCAGTTCCAGTAATATCTGCTTGATCGATCAATACAAGTTGAATACGGTAACGATCAGCACCTGGAGCTGAAAGATTTGGTGTTGCTCCTTGATTATCATATAGAGCAGAATTATCACCTGCAGTTACAACATCTTGTACTATTTTAAATCCAACTGTTCCAGTATATGTTGGACTATATTTTGATACAATTAATGAACCACCATTAAAGAATACAAAATGTCCTTGAACAAAAAAGTCACCAGGACCTGCACTCAGTTTAACGCCAGCACCAACTGCCGGATTTGCTAAAGTATTTGTTGTTTGAACAGTAAGAGTATTTGTTCCATCGGTAATATTATCACCAGGAGTCATACGAATTGGTGTTGATCCTGATGTTCCACCAGATGTATCCGTATATTGAACATAAAGAGTAGCAGGATCACTACCTGTTGCAGCAACTACTTCAAGAACCTTTGCGCTAATTCCTGAACCGGTAAATGTATTTCCAACAATACTTGTTGCTGGTAATCCATTTACAGACGTATTCAATTTAATGAATTCGTATTTGGCATTAATTGAAGGACCACCAGGATTTACTGCAGCACCATCTTTAAAAATGTTATTACCAAATCTTTCAATTTCGGCTTGAATTATTGTTTGCATTTGAGTTAATTCACGGGCTTGAAGAGCTCTACCAGAATTAAATAAAATGCGATAATAATTATCCGAATCGGCATAATCGTCTTTATACGTATTTGCAAATAAGGTTTCAGTATAAGTAGTTGTCATATTATTTTACCAATTAAATTTGAATAATTACTTTAATATCTTCTGTTTGTTCAACTGATCGATCAATTGCTGCTCTATTTTCGATATATAAAATATCACCTGTTAATCTATTTATATCAAGAGTAACAGCAGCAGAATCTGCAGTGCCTGCACCAGAACCATCATCTTCGCTTATAGCTTCACCGTTTGTAAATGCTGTAAATCCTGTTTCCTCTGTTTGGTGATAATACAAATAATCTGAGTCAAATGTATCAACAAATGCTTTTGCGCCAGATGATGCACCAGATATTGTTCTATCTGCAGTGAATGGCGTAGTGACAGCGGAAAAAGTCATTTTAAGTAATCCAAGACCAGAAGCTTGCGTATAATCTGAGTCTGTACTTGGTACTTTTGGATTTTTAATCAAAGCAACTTGTCTAAAATCTTGGCCTATTAAGAATTTGCCTGATTCTGTACCAGCAGGTTTTGTATTAAACATAAGACTTGAAGATTTCATATCATCTCTTGCATCTCCAGCAAAACCAAGCTTTGGTGATAGATTTGCCCGAGCTATAGCACCAGAACCAGAACCGCCAGTAATAGTTATATTTGCATAATCATATCCATATCCATGATTAATTTTACCAATACCATTTGAATCAAGTTTAATATCTACAATTGATCCACCAGATATAACAGCTACTGCAGTAGCAGAATCACCATTACCAACAATTCCAATTGTAGGTGTAGAAGTATAACCGGTTCCACCATTTGTTATTGTAATATTTGCAATTTGACCTACAATCGCAGAATCTTGAAGTAACTCTTGTTGTATTTCTGAAGCAACAGAGTTAGAATCGGTTAGACCTTGAAGTTTAACAGGAATAAAATTACTTGACAAATATTTAGTTTTTGCTGTTGCTGAAAGAGTATAGAGGAATTTCCAGATATAACCATCAGCTGTTTTAAAAGAAGCTGAAGTTGTATTATTTGGCTTAACAGTCGAAGCAACTGATACGCCGCCAGTATTACGACCTTGTTGTAAACAAATATATACACGATCATCTTCTGTGAGAACATAATATGGATTTGATGGATATCCAACTTGATTATCATCATAAGCTGAATAAGTTGCACCTGATACCCAATTATTACGTGGAACTACAAATGATACATCTTCAGCGGATTTGATAGATTGAAGACCAAGTCTAAAATTCCGTTGTTCTCTTAAACTATTAAGAGTTGTTGGAGCATCATCAGCAGAATCCCAATCTTCTGAACGTCCTATACCAATATAATAATTACCGGCTCCAGCTGAATCATTGACATTATTTAAAATATCTACTAATATTTGTTTTTTCAATGCATCTGTTAATATTGCAGTCATTTTTTATTCCTATTAAGCTACTGTAATTTCACCTTGGTTACCAATTAAATACCAATTTGATCCATCCCAAATGACAGTACAACCATCATATTGAGCAAGAGCAAATGAAGTGCCTTGAGCAAAGTTTGCTGGGGTAACCGTTGCGGCACCAGCACCTTTATTTGTGAATACTTTTGTTTCACCAACAACTATTCCATCGGCAAGAGTAAGGGCAAGTGCACTTCCTTTATTACATATAATATAACCTGCAGTAGTTGAAACTGCACCATTTGCTGTAATTGTACTTACACCAATAGGACCGCCAAGAGTTTCATAAAGCTCGGTAAAGTTGGCATTCAACTTTGTTCCTGCTTCTCGAAGCGTATCTCCAGTCCCGTCATTTGCTGAAGAACCAATTCCTATATTTTGCCTTGCCATTTGTAATCCTTTTATTACATCTATTTATAATAAATATTCATATTAATTGTCAAAATTATCTTTATCCATACGTTCAAATATATTTGACATTTTAATTGGTTTGGTTGATCCATCAGAGTCTTCGTCCATTGTCGGTGATATGAGATCAATTACATCTTCAATATTGTCATACATTCTATCTAATGTTGCGATTGTTGCTGAATCATATATGTCAATAATTGTATTCAAATCAAGTCGTTCATCAATAGCATCAGAATCAGCACCATCTGGGTAGATTGCTGAAATCGAAGTAAATGGTGATAGAGTGAACGAAGCTGAATTATCTACTTGGAATAAATTAGCCCCTTCATCTGGTATTGATAATGGCATTCCATCTGAATCAATAAGATCACCAACACCTTCAAGTAGTACTTCTCCAGCAAAATACCAACCTGCTGGATGCGCAAATCTTTTATACAAATCTTTCCATTGTGATACTGGTCTAGACATCTTGATTAAGATAGAAAAGATTTGATATATGTCATTATTAATAATAAAACGTTGTGATTCTGTACCTATTTGAGATTCACTAACAATAAATATATTTTCTTTTGGATAAGAAATAGTTGGTTGTTCATTAAAGAATGTTCGAAAGAAACCTTCAGCTGAATAAAGTGAACCTTTGATACGATAAAATTTTGCTAAAAATGCAGCAACCTGTCTGGGATTTGTAAAATATTTTTGACTTGCACCGAGACCAATTTCTTTAAATATATTATCAAGTAAAGCTAGTGAAGTTGATTCAATATCTTTTGCACGAAATAATTCATAGATTTCGCTATTAAAAGCATGAGTTCCATCTGAATCCATAAAGTCATAATAATAATCAAGGAATTTAATAAGATTTGGATAATCTTCTTTAAAATAATCCGGTAAAACATCTTCAACACGACTAGTTCTAAAGTCAATTGCCTTACGATTAAAAAATGTATTTGTACGTTGTTTCATATATTATGTCTCAGTAACACCTGTTACATATGAATCATCAATATCATTATCGATAATATAATTTCTTAATGGAGTAATTGTACTTTCATTTGCCGGCACTGCTTTCAATTTAAAGGTTGAACCTACCATTGAATTGATAGTAAGTCCTTCAATATTTACTGTACCGTTTGTATTATAAGAGCCAAGATTATCAATCACTACTTGACTTGATTGGTTTACAAGTTGCAATTTAGTACTACCTAATAAATTACGAATATTACATAATTGCGAATTTACTGTAAAATAAGATGATGTGATAATATAATTGACATCATCTGGTGAAGGAAGCGCAACTGGAAAAATTACAGTATGTGATTGACTGACACCAAGAGTTGGTGTTACTCTTTGATTCATTACAATACTCATTTTTGAGTTTAACACACCTGGATCGACATCATCAATCAAAGTAAGAAGATTTGATTTTCTAAATGTCGTATTGAATTTTTTTAAATTATTTGTGAAATAATTATTAATCACTGTTTGTATATTTGAAGAAAGTGTATTCCTTGTAATATTTGTAGCACTTGGGTCATAACGGAAAGTTGTTTTAGTTTCAATATATGTATTGATTGGCTCAACATAAACTGGAGTGATTGACATAACACCGAGTTTATTCACCAAATTTGTTGTGATTGATGATTCAGTTGCGGTTTTTGTTGCAGCAGCTGTTCCATCAACATATTTAATTGAAATGTATACTTTACCATAATCAACAGGGACATTATCTTGTCCACCCCATGAACTTACATCCGTTGCAACAGAATATCTTTTCAATATTAATGCTTTATAATCATCAGCTGTCACAAGCCTTTGTTGAGCAGCAAACGCAATTGGAGCATTTAGCCGAATTGCTTCACTATCTTCTTTTGATGCGCCTGACGATGAGTTTGCTACTGTTACGACTCCAAGATTATAATTTACAGCATTTACTGTCACTTGAGAGACTGGCGCAAAGGTACTACCACCATTTGCATCTGCGCCAACTGTTGATAAATAATTAATTACAATTTTATTGCCTGAAATAGGTGCGGTACCAAAGGTAATACCATCAGAAAAATGTATTTCATAGAATCCATTTGGTGCTTCGTGTATAGAATAATATGTACTATCAACACCAACTGAAGTTGCATTATCGAGAAGCGTATATGTTGTGTATGAAGAAGATGTTGGTGAAGCATATACCTTTACATCAAGTGTTGTTGTATCAATTGTGTTGTCAGGTATTACATAAAGTTGACGATCAGTAATATCTCCAACAAAAAATGTTTTTGTTCTTTCTGTACCTTGATAAACAGGAATTGATGTTGAACCTTCTGCAGTCACAAATGTATAACTACCTGTACCATCATCAGGCGCTGTATAAGATGCTATAGTTCTAAAGGTATAAGATACACCAGCAACTGATGAAGTGAATGCTGTATATCTTGGAATTGTAATTGTAGATGGACGATTTGCAACACCGGTAAGATCAAGTGATAAATTAAGATAGGCAATAGAAGCTGTAATTGATCTTGGTGTATATCCAAGAGTTTCAGCGTGCGAAACAATTGAACTTCTTAATTGTGCAGTGTTGAGAAATGATTCATTCAATGCAAAGTTTGCAGTTAATCCATTGAAATGAGTATTATATGCCAACACATCAAGAATGTTATTAAGTCCTGAGGCTTCAAAATCATAATCAGTAAATTCGCTTTTTGCTGCAAGAAAAGTTTTAAGACGATTCTTAATATTATTGAAGTCTAATCTTGATGATGAAATATTTGTTGCCATTATCTTAACCTGTTTAATGAAGTACTTATATCGAACGTAGTACTTGAATTTCTTATTTTGAGATTCACTTGTATTCTCACGTCATTTCGATCTGGTTCTGGTTCTACTTTAATTTTCATTATTTCAACTCTTGGTTCATATTTATTAATTGCGAATTGAATTTTTTCTCTTGCTTTTGATTCAAGCCTTCCATCAGCAAGATCAAAAAGTAAAGCTCTTATATTTGCACCAAAGTTTGGATTAAACGGCTTTTCGAAATTGTTTGTCAATAATAAATTTTTTATTGCTTGTTTTATAGAAGCAAGATCGGTCTTTTTATATACATCATTTGATGGAGCTTTTGCGAATGATAAATCAATATCTTTATATAGGCGTTTACGAGCAGTGACTGCACTTGTTGTCTGCTGATTGCCATCTTCAACGCTAAAAACTTTATTAACCATTTCTTGCCTTTATTTTTATCTATTTATAACTTTATTTCAACAAAGTCTGAACTTGATTGTGTTTTATTATTATATCTTGTTTCAATTTTATTTGAATAAGAAGCTTCATAAGTTGTACTTATGTTTGGCATAGTTAAAACAATCTGAGCTGAAAGACTTCCATCTGGATTATAATTATCATAATCAAGAATACATTTATCAAATTGAACAAAACTTTTCCAATATTCGGCAAGTTCAAATGTTTTTGGAAGATCAACTTGTCCAAGATCATTAATTACTTGATACACTACTGATTGACCATTTGTAGCTAATGATGCAATATCAGAAGCTGATTCACCCGGTCCTGTTTGATATAGAGATTCTATAATGACAAGACGATAATTCATAAAACGTAGAGTGTCATGAAATACATTAATAGCATTTATTTGTTGTTGTAAATTTCGAGCAATTGAAATCCTTGCAGTATTATCAACAATATGATTGAGTGTTACTTTATTACCTTGCCCTGAAAGGAATTTAGCAAGTGTATATTTATCTGACAATCTTGTTGATGGCGTAATGATACTTGAATCAGTAATGATATATTGTGGATCAGGTATATTTTTAAATAGTTTTGGACCTGGTACAAATTTACCATATGCGGCATTTTGAGTTGTAACAATATCTTGGCCTCGAATAATTCCACCATCTTTTGATACAATTCTTCCAACTTCTCCAGGTGGAACTGTGATTGCATAATCTTGCGATAAGACACCATCAGACAATTGTTTTGTTATAAAGTTTGAAGCATTGACATTTGCAGGATTTCTTAATCTTGCTCTTACCTCACCAGTTGTCAATTGTCTACGAATCACCTGATCCGTTTCGGCCGAAAGATCTATTGAGTTTTTCAATCCATCACCTGGATCAATATTGACTCTTTTAATACCTTTGTCAGAAGTATTGAGATAAGCGGTCATAATTCCTGCTGTTGGCAATGCAGTCTGATCGCTATCAGTTGGAGTTTCATCTGCAGCAGTATCAGTAATACTAAAGCCAGCAGCTGTTCCTTGCTCATTTTCAGCATAACCCTGAGAATTCGTTACATCAGCAGTGATTGCTTTTTCTGCAGTTCCTTTGAGATCACCAATAAAGGTATCAGTGACTTGCATCGTCTCAGCATGAACACTTTTATCTGCATAAATGGTTTTGGTTGCTTTCATAGTTTCGGCATGAACACTCTTTTGGGCAAAAATATTTTTAGTATACATAATGACTTCATCACCGCCAATTGTACCAGTCGTACCAAAGAGGCTTATATCAGTTGCACCAATATTAATATTTTCTGAAGACATTGAACATGAATCTTCTGCCGTAATACGAAGAGCACCACCAACAAAATATTCTGAAGATCCATTAATATGATTTTTGCCATTACCTTTGATGAGTGAAGTCATATTACCAAGAGTTGTCGCTGTTTGATTACCAAGTACAGTTAATTCATAATTCTCTTTGAGATCAAGAGTTTGGGTTAATTCAACTTCAGTATCTCTTCGGCCTTTTAATTTTTCCTGAACGTTACCCATCACGTCAATGTTATAATTACCACCAATATTCATAGTATAATCGCCTATGACATCAACATTGAGATTGCCATTATAAATAAGATTAGCATTACCTTCAACAATTATAGTTTGATCTGCAGCAACGGTAAGTACATGCTTATTTGTACTTGAAACAAGAATGGTACCATCAGGTCTCATTTCAAGACCAGATCCTGAACGATGCTTAATCAATACGCGTTCACGTCCAAGAGTATCATCATATTGTATTATATGACCAGAAGCAGTTTCTTTTGTATTACATTGAGTGTAGACAGAATTTGTATTATAAGTAAAATTCATATTAATATTAGAATATGAACCACCATAATTTAATATATGACTTTTACCTGCATAATTCGATATATTTGTACTTGGCTTAAGCCAATATTCTTGAGTAGGATATTGGAAAGTTGGATCAATAAACCCATCATTTTCAAATGTTTTAGCCATTTGCATTCTCAATCATTTTTGCTATTAATTCTTTTGCACCTAAGGCTGCTTCAGTTTCTTTTGTTGTATTTACTTTATTAAATATAGTTCGAACATAATCTTGAACATCAAAGCCAGGTGCTTCATAACCTTGGTCAAGTCCAATCAGATCCCGCGCGCCCCAGGCCTGTCCGCCTGGATATACTTTATAAAATGTTCTCATAAATTTAGAAAATGATTCATAATGTTTTTGCGTGAGAAAAGTATTCTTCTCATCATCAAGTCCACCAACAAAAGCAACACCAATACTATATTTATTGTGTGAATCTCTATTTGGAATATAAAGTGTTGCAGTATCTCCACGTTTCCATCCGCCAAAAGAGGTATGATTTGTTACTTCACCAATTGGTGCAAATTTTGTTATTGTCCCATTTGGAAAGATGAGGAAATGCCAATATCCATTTGAAGCACGACTTTTAATTTCTTTAAATATATCATTTGGAGTTAAGCCATCATTATTATAGCTCTCAGTCCAATTTACAATAACTTCTGTAATATCTCTTTCTGTGGCTTTGAGTTCTGATTCAAGTTCTTCAAAACTTGTTACAATATCAAAATGACGATTATCACTTGTATTATCACCATTCCAAGTTGAATCTTTAGCGCCAATTTGTTTATCTGGAGAAGTACTTTGACCAGCAGCAGTATTATTACTTTTGCCTTTTTCGACATTATCAGCCGCATTTGTTTTAATATTACTTAATGACTTTTCAATATATTGTTGTCTAAGAGCAGGATCTTTATCTAATTCTTTTGCCAATTCGGCTTTTTCTGCATCTGATAGATTTTTTATATCTTTATCACCCAAATTTTCAAGATTATTAATGAGTTCACTACCAGATTGAATTTTATCACCTAATATTTTTGAAGCATCGGTAAGATTACCACTATCTACTTTACCAATCAAATCTTTTACGTCATTTGGTAATAGTTTACCCTGGTTAGCCGTAATTGCAATTAGAACATTACCAATATTTCCTGATGTTTTTTCGATAAGATCTTTAATTGGTTGACCGATACCAACATTTGTAAGTCGATCTAAATTTTGAGTAAGAGCAGCTGCTGCTCCTCCAAGAATACCACCTGCATTTTTTGCCAGGTCGCCAAGAACATTTCCTGCACCAAGCCCAGAAACTTTACTTAAAATACCAGTAAATCCACCAAGTCCAGTCGATACAGAACCAAGTAATCCAGAGACTACTCCTTCTCCAGCCTTCAGCATTTCACTAATTGCGCCAGATCCTGATCCTCCGGCGATTGCAACATTCAATCCGGCACCTGCAATAGTGCCAGTAATCTTTTCAATATCACCAGTTGTTCCACCACCAATTGCCGTTTTAAGACCAGGTACGGCATCAGTGAGCTGTGATACATTACCAGTCAGTGCTGCAACGCCTCCTTCAACTGCACCGACTGCATTGGCACCTTTCAGAATTGAGCCAGCAGTACTATTTAAATTTGATACAGCATCAAGTGCTTGCCCTTTAAATCCTGCAACGTTGGCCTTTTTAATGGCAATATTTTTTGCAGTATCAAGTACACCTTTAGATATAGCCATTATCCAGAAAACCTTTCATATACATCTTTTGCATTATTAATACATTCTTTAAGTTTATTAGTATTATTAATTAAAAGATACCTTTTTCCAAAATTAGTAGCAATTTTATTAATATCAGTCGATTCAACTGTTTGTTGGAAACCTAACCCTGGATATTTATTTCCTTCATAAATAATAAATTGTAAAACTGCATTCAATGTATTAGCATCAAGATTATGCTCACGTGAAAACTTATTATATCTTGAAAGCCGACTAATAGGATAAACAACATTTCTTCTTGTAAATTGTGTTGGATCTAAATTAGCACCAGCCTTTGTAATAAGACAACCAACAATTCCTGCACTTGCATAAGCAGACAAACTATTTGCAATAAAGAAATTATAAGCTATTTCAGCATTTGTAGAACCTTCTTGTTTAACAATATTTTTTTGGTTATTAATTTTCTCAACAGGCTCTTTTGATATATCAAGAGTTTTATCATTTACTTTTGAATTAATAATTGCTTTATCAATATTTGTTATTGTTGGTATTTCTATTTTTGGTATTGAACCAAGTATAAGAGGAGCTTGTGATTGTTTTCCATCAAGAAAAATACCAAATACTTGAGCACCGTTTTTGAGATTTGGACTCAAACCAAGTCCTGATGTTCCATCTTCCGTTGATGGTACTAATACTTGAGCCCATGGTAAATCTTTATATGCAATATCAACTGTATTATCATGAATACCATATATACGTACTTGTACTCGCCCTAGTTTTAATTCATGGTCGTTATTATTCGTAACAATACCGATAAACCAACGCGTACTATCTCCATAAAATGTTTGCATTATATTTTCTCAAAAGTGTTTTCTATATCGGTTAACTTAGTACATTCAGCCACAACACTATAACGATCAAAAACAAACATATGTCGAATCGCTTGAATCACATATTCGCCAGATCTTTTCTTATCGTATATATCCCCATCGGGCTCAACTGTCTCAAGTGAACTACCGTTTCGTATTGGTTTTAGAATTTTAATTTGTATTTGATCGCCAAGTTTAATTGCATTTCTATCTGAAGTTTCTAAGAAATTTCTTCCAGGAATTTTAATTGTTACTTTATTTTCATTTAACCAACTGAGAATTGATTTCGCCAATAGTTGTTTATCAAGATCCATTACATTTGTAAAATTAAGAATATCTTTACCATAAACATAACTAACTTCAAGTTCTGATATACGTCTTGAATCATAATCGTGTAATATTTTATCATTAACTTTTGCCTTACTATCATAAGGTATATAAGCTTGATTTGCTTTGATTGCGCCATTTGCTTTAATATCTTTGAACATTTGATATATGTCAAAATGTATTATTTCTCTTGATGAAGAGTTTTTAATAATATCAACTGTTTGATTTGTTGATCCAACAACACCTTCACGTATTTTATTTAATGTGTTTAAGTTAGAACTAAAATCAATATCGTTAATAACATATGATTGTTCTTCAATAGTATTCCTTGTTTCAGCTGCTGCAGCAATAGAATAATTAAATGGAATACTATTTACGACTGGTGCTTTCAATATATTCAACAAATCATTCATTTGTATTTTATCACTATGAATTGTTGAATAAAAGAAATATGGAAATCCAAAATCACGAATCATATATTTTGTTAGCCATTTAACAACATCAAGCGGATGCCAATTTGGTATGATGCATTTCAATGGAGCAAGTTCAGTATTTGTATCTGTTATTTTTTCAAGCTCTTTATCAAGAAATTCCTTAATACAATCTTCAATAATTTTTGTCGCATTACCTTCATAAGGCCGATTCACATTTTCTAAATAATTTCTATAAGCATGATCTTCAATTAGTTCAATAGATAAAATCCCAGAAGATTCATTTGATTGTTCAACGTTATTAATACCAGTAATATGAAAATTTTTATTAATGATTACAGGTTCTTCTGCAATTAAATGTAGTTTAATATTGACTTTTTCTGTTCCGACGAAATTAATTCTTTCAAATAAACCAGTCGTATCTCCAATAACGAGATTACCGATAAGGAATGGCCGATTAATATTTTCTGAAATATCAAGTTGAGCAATTACCGATGTTATATCAATATCATTTTCAAACCGATCAGCTGAAAGTGTTACTTCTTTAAGCCGATAATCAAATGGCGATTTTAGTTTAATATCACTCATATATTATTCTTTCAAAAGTCTCATAAATTCAGTATGTACTTGATTAATCGCGCTTGGTTTTATAATACGTATCTGTTTTAAATTATCATTTTCATTATTATATTGATCAAGAAATGTAACTACAGTATAGATACTTGGATCACCTGAAAAAGGATCAACATCAACATAGTTTCCGTTACCATCAACATAATGATGAGTCGATAAATATTCTGGAGTCGCAGCAGTAAGAGTAACAGTTTCACCAGTATCTGATGTGATTACTTCACTACCACTAAATGAATGTGTTCCTTCAATAATAATTTGACCAAAGTCATATCTTTTACTCACGATTTTACCGCTTGCACCTGAAGAAGATCCAGTCACCGTTTGTCCTACATTCATTTTGCCGTCTAATCTATCTTGGGTAACAAGTGTTGTATTTGGGTGTACTGTTTGAACAAGTTGAGTAACATCAGCTGATACGAGTGGCCAACCTGACTCGAGTATCTTAGAGTTCATAAGATAAAATGTATAATGATATTTTGAATTTTTATAAAACTTGTAAGACAATATATCAGGGCGATCACCATCAAGAATTGTATAGAGATTATAAAATGAAATATCATCTTGTATAATATCTTCAATTCTTACTGACTGCGTTAAGTTTTGAATCTTTGCGGTTGTTACTTCATTGCCGAATTGATAGTCAATTTGTTCGAAATTTTTAAAATACGATGACATTATTAAATCTCTACCTCCAGATTTGGATTATCCAATTCCGCTTGTTCCTTATATTGTTCCTCAATATCTTGCCTTACAAGAATTCTTTCTTCGATAAAGGTTAGATTTAAAGTAATTTCTGTGAACTTTCCGTCTTCAAAAAATGACATTATGTTTGGGTTATAGTTTGTTTGAGCACCGGTTAAATAGCATTCAATAATTTTAGGAGCATTAGTTAAGGGTTTATCTTGATAAAAAAATTCTATTTTAAATACATTAGGATAGTCAAATCCATTATAAGTATTACCAACTTTTGCTATACCTCTTGGATAAAGTTCTTCTCGAAAGACCCGAATTATTTTATGAATAGCCTTTACTTCTTTTTTGCTAGTCGGTAAGAATTGAAATGCAAACTGAAATTCTCTTATTGGCACAGATCCAAAAAGTACTCTTGTATGAGGATTTTCTTTTACGCGTAAGGCACCAGATACTGCACCACCAATACCTTCTCCGCCAAAACTAGCTATTTTTGCGTTTATTAATTTTCCGAGATCGCCACCGCCACCTGCGCCTTTTCCCAAATTTTCTAAAATATCTGTAGCATTTTTCCCTAAATCACTAAGCATATTACCTTTTTTACTGCCCATCATGCCTTCTGCTATTATTCCCAAAGTGCCAATATTGACTTGGTCGTAACTAACACCATCATTAAATGCAAGGCCTGCTGGAAGATACAAAGATACATCTCTTCCTTCTACTTTTTTATATTTTGATGAGGTGCTGCCCTTTAATAATTCATCAACGCCGAGATTTGATATTTGCTCGCCATTTGCTTTATTACTTTTTTCATCATCTGCTTTATTATCGCCTAGTTGCAATGATAGATCAAGTTCTGCAATATCATTATCGACTTCGTATACAGAAAAACGAATTTCAGCCTGATAATAATTTTGATCTATAGGATATCTTAGATCAAAATCTTCTTTTAGGCTATATTCAGGTTCAACACTTTCTGGTTGTATCTCTGGGGTTTCTGGCACAAAGTTTCTCCATATAATATATAGTAATAGTTCTATTTATAAAGATAATTCATGGCGTATTCAGGTAAATTTACATTAAAAAATCCACATAAATACGAAGGAGATCCAACAAAAATCATATGGAGATCAATGTGGGAACGTTATTGTTTTAAATGGTGTGATAATAATACTGATGTGCTCAAATGGAGTTCAGAAGAAATTATCATTCCATACTTTTATGAGATGGATCGTAAGTACCATCGTTATTTTCCAGACCTTAAAATTAAATTTAAGAATGGCGAAGTTGCTCTTATTGAAATAAAACCATATTCACAAACAAAACCGCCTAAATTTCCAGGTAGAAAGACAAAAAGATATTTAAATGAAAGCTTTGATTATATTAAGAATAATAATAAATGGAAAGCTGCAAAAGAATATTGTGATGATCGTAATTGGAAGTTTTTGATTTGGACTGAAAACGAATTAGAAAAAATGGGAATTAAACCAAAATCAACAAAGCCTTTAAAACCGATGACAATGCGTAGAGGCAGAAAAAAGAAAACTAAATATGACAGTTTTGATTGAAAAACCATATAGCACATTTATTCATATTCCAAAAACTGCTGGAGTATCTATTTCAAATTGGTTAGTAAAACATATATCAAATACTCAGCAATTAGGTCATAAAAGCATTTATATGGGTAAGCATGCTGATATGAATTTTTTGCAAAAAACATATGGTGATCTTGGTACTACATTTGTAGTTGTTCGTAATCCTTGGGATCGTATGGTTTCAGGTTATCATTATATCAAAAGAACAACTGACATGAAACATGACTTTGCGGGATTTATTAAGAAACAATGGGTAAAAGGATATGGTTGTGTAAAAAAAGAGCAATATAAATTTATTAATGATAATATTGATCATATACTTCAATTTGAAAACTTAGACAAAGATTTTAAAATAATACAAGATTTTTATAATGTATATGAACCATTAGGAGAACCGCAAAATACTTCAGAACATACACATTATACCGATTATTATAACCAAGAACTTATTGATATTGTGGCTTACGAGTATAAAAAAGATATTGAATTATTTAAATACGATTATAAATAGATCTATATTAAATAGGAATTAATTTGTGTCTGAAATATTTAAAGAACTCAGTGCTGAAGCATTTAAAGCTGGTATTACGCCAAAGACAAAACAATCGATTGAATGGTTTACTCAAAAAGCCAAAGAACTCGGTAAAATAACAAAACGTAGCGCGCTGATGAAGGAAGAAGAAGTCACTCTTCGATCAGGGTTTTTACCTGGACAAATGGTAATGTATTTTTATGATCCAAAGCTGAAAGACACATTGCCATATTATGATAGATTTCCTCTTACAATTGTTATTGAAAAAGCTCCAGGTGGATTCTATGGATTAAATATGCATTATCTTCCACCTCTTTTAAGAGGAAAACTTCTTGATTCTTTAATTAATGATACACCTACAAATAATCAAAAAAATGATGAAACAACAAGATTGCAACTTAACTATCAAAAGTTAAAATCTGCAGCAAAATATAAATGGTTTAAACCTGCTTTCAAACATTATTTGACCGACCATGTAAGATCAAGATTTGCTCTTGTTTCTCCTCCTGAATGGGAAATTGCTGCATTTCTTCCAACGGCTGATTGGGAGAAAGGAAGTCAAGGTAAAGTATGGCGAGATTCAAGGAGTATGATTTAATGGTATATTCAGTAGATCAATTAAAATCTGTGATTGGCAAAGGTGGAGGTGTAGCACATACTAATTTATATAAAGTCACGCTTCCATCGCTCGGCAGTCCAAATGGTAATGCTAGTCGTGAACATAATTTATTATGTAAAGCTGTTAACATACCAGGCAAAAATTTAGTGAGCGCAGAAAAAACTATTGGGGCGATACAAGTACAGCAAGTAAATGGTATTACTTATGGAGATGTATCTATGACCTTTATGGTATTAAATGATTTCGGCATCAAAGATTATTTTGATCGTTGGCAGGCTTTGGCATTTAATGAAGATACATACGAAGTTAGATATAAATCGGAATACGAAAAAACTGTAATTATATCAGCTCTTAAAAAAGGTTTTGGTTTACCAGTTTATCAAACATCATTGGGTTTACCAAAGCTTCCTTCAAACTTACAAAATAGATTACCAAAAATTGGACCATTTGATTTAGCTCAAGGCGAAATTGATCTTGATTTTATAACTGATGATCAAATAACATATGAAGTGATATTAAATAGAGCATTTCCTAAAATTGTGTCAGGTTTTGAATTTAATAATGAACTCGATGGAATTGCGGAGCTTACAGTAGAATTAAATTATGATGATTTTAAAACAAGAATCCCAGGAATATCAAATAAAGATGAAGAACTAGGTAAAGTTCTTGCTGGCTCACTTATATCACGAGTTGCACAACTATTTTAACGATTATAAATAATGATTATAATATAAACTATTGGAGATAATATATTATGGCTTTGCCAATTTTAAATAATGCAACCTTGCATGAAATGACTATACCGAGTACAGGAAAAACTGTTTCATATCGACCTTACCTGGTAAAAGAAGAAAAGATTCTGCTTCAAGCAAAAGAATCAAATGATGATAAAATGATTATGAGATCAATTTTAAAATTAATTGATGCGTGCGTAGAAGATGTTGATACAAAAAAGCTTACATCATTCGATGTTGAGTATATTTTTGTTAAATTGAGAGCTCAATCAACCGGCGAAAACGTTGATTTAATATATAAATGCCCTCATTGTGATACTCAAAACGATATTAAAGTGAATATTAACGATGTAGTAATGAGTAAAGATGCTACAAAAGTAGACAAAATTGTTAAACTAACAAATGATGTATCTCTTGAAATGAAATTTTATACTTATGATGAGTTAGTAAATTTATCTACTGCAAATAAAAGTGAAACAACTGAAACATTTGAAATAATTAAATCGTCTATTTTAGCAGTAAATACAGAAGACGAAAGAATTATTTTTGCTGATGAAAGTACCAAAGATCAAGATGCATTTATTGATTCATTATCGTCAAACCAGTTTGAAAAAATTGCCGCATTTGTCGCTGAAGAAATGCCTTATTTGCAATATAATGAAACAAAAAAGTGTACATCTTGTAATGAAGATTATGAAGTAAATATAAAAGGCCTGAATGATTTTTTTTAGTAGCTCTATCTCATAATAATCTTATAAACTATTATAAGACGAGTTTTACTTTAATGCATGTTTTTAAATATAGTTTGACTGAGATAGAGAATTTAATACCTTGGGAACTAGACGTATATATTTCGCTATTACAAGATCATTTAGAAGAAGAAAAACGATTAAACGAAGAAGAAGCCAGAAAGATGAGAAGTAGATAATGTACGAATACAACTGTAAAATAAATAAAGTAGTTGATGGCGACACTGTTGATGTTGATATCGATCTTGGTTTTAATATCATGATTAAAGGTGAACGTGTGCGTATTATGGGAATTGATACTCCTGAATCTCGTACAAGTGATATTGTTGAAAAGAAATTTGGTCTTGCTGCAAAAGCAAGATTGAAAGAATTGCTTAAAGGTAATCCAATATTAAAAACACAAATCAATAAAAAAGGTGAGGATATGAAAGGCAAATTTGGCCGTATCCTAGGAGATTTTATTGTGTATTATCCAGTTACAGATAATTGGATTCCAGTGACAGAAATAATGATTATGGAAGGACATGCCGTTCCTTATTTTGGGGGAAGTAAAGAAGAACTCAAAGAACAGCATATGAAGAATAGAGCAAAGCTTATTAATAATGGTGTTGTACAACTAGAGTCGACAACAGAGAGGTAATTAGCTAATGGAAGACGTAAAATCTCTTCGAAGTAAAGAGAAAGAAGAATTTAAACAAGAGGAAAACAAAGGTTTAAATAAAGCCATTGCGAAGTTATCTACTGATGAAGATGATTCTAAAAGACATGATGATATTAGCTCTAAACTTGATACTCAGAACGAATATAACGAAAAGCTAGAAAAACATAATAAAGAAATAAAAGACCATGATAAAACTATATTAAAAATTGTAAAAAAAGATAGCCTAGCTCATAAAGCCGTACAAAATAATATAGGCGATATATTAAAAATTACAGAAAAAGATAGCCTAACTCATAAAGCCGTACAAGATAATATAGGCAAATTAATTCAAATAACAACAGATTTTTCTAATGAAGTCGTGTCACAACTAAAGCCTGCATTATTAGCTCTACCAGCTGCTATTAATGATGTCCCTCAACTGTTATTAACGGATGGACGAAAAGCTCGAGCAGCTCAAGAGCAAGCTCAAAAGCAAGCTCAAGAGCAAAGAAAAGGTTTATTAGGAACTCTTAAAAGTATATATGAACAAGGCAAATTCACGTTAACTGAAATGGTCGTCGCACATGAAATGCGTAAATTCGAATTTTGGGAACAGCGAGCAGACCGTATAAAACAAAGAAAAGAAGAAAAAGAAGATTTTAAAAAACAAGTTGCCGAGCGAAGAAAAGAAATACTAGCTGCAGCTAAAGCAGACGCGAAAAGAGCTAAGATTGAAAAACTAGCTAATAAAGAATCTTTACTAGAAAAGGTTAAAAAGGCTCCTGGTAAAGGGGTGGAATTTGTTGGTGAAAAAATCAAAGCCGGCGCTGAAACTCTTTGGGATTTTATTAAGACTGCTCTTAAAGGTGCTGGATTGATAGCACTAGTACTAGGATTCAATACGTTTATTAAGTCAGATGCTTTTAAAAATTTAATAGAATATTTAAAATCTGGGAAACTTATAGATGATCTAGTATCCTTAAAAGAAAGTATTGTATCAACGTTCACTCGAATCGTAGATTTTTTTAAAGAGCATGGCGATGTGATATCGACTGGCCTCGAATTATTGATCGAAACTTTTATTGCATATAAACTTCTTAAAGGATTTAAAGCATTGAAGGGAATTGTAAGTGGTGCAATTAGTGTAGCAAAAACAGTAGGGAAAGGTGCAATTGGTGTAGCAAAAACAGTAGGGAAAGGTGTTAAAGGTGCAGCACAAACTGCTACAAACGTAGCTGCAAAAACAGCCGGTAAACAAGTCGCAGTAGTAGCTGCAAAGGAAACTGGTGAAGCAGCCGCAAAAGGATTAGCTAAAGGCTTTTTTAAAAAACTTCCTGGCCTTGGCTTAATAATGGGTTCAGGATTCGCTGTCAAAAGAGCTATAAAGGGTGATTTTGTTGGAGCAGCTTTAGAGCTAGGTGGAGGTATTGCTTCAACGTTCCCCGGTGTAGGAACAGCACTAAGTCTTGCCACTGAAGCAGCGTTAATAGCAAGAGATGTTAATAAAGCAAGTCAATTAGCACAAGCTAATAGAGACGCTGAGCAATCTGCAAATGGAAATAATGTAATAATAGCACCCCAAGATGCATCAACGCAGGTTGTTAATAATTCGCAACAAACAACAAATTTAAATGGAGCTTCTATGCCTATTGCAAGTTTACGAAATACCTTTGGTTATGACGAAGCAATGGCCTACTAATTAAAAAATTGATAATAATATAATCGTTAAAAAGAGGGAGAGCCGAAGCTCTCCCTTAGTTCTATGAAAGAAATTTTAACTATTCGCTAGTTTTGCAAAATATTGAAATGTATCTTCATCAGTATCTTCCATTGATGAATATTCTTCAGCAGTCACCGGTTTCGCTACTTTTTCAACTTGTGGAGTTGGAGGAGTTGCTTCACCAAGTTGATCCATTTCACGAACTGAAAGATTATTTTCAACACCAAGAACTTGATTGAGTTTTGCTTTCAATTCATTATATGATTTATATGAATTAGGGTCAACGAATTCAAAAAGTTTATGAACTTGATTATAAACTTCTTCACGATGGTCATCATCGCGGAATACGTCATTTCTTACAAACTCAGATTTATCATAATTGCGATATCCTTCAACTTGACGGATTTTCACTTTGAATGTAACATCTTCCCAAAGATCAAATGGATTAACCGGTTTTTCATCTTGGAATGCTGGTTGCATAATATCCATAATCTTATCAAAGATCTTTTTACCATACATATACATGAAGACTTTGCCTTCATTTTGTGGATTGCCTGGATCAGAGACAACCATAATATTCGAAACATAATGTAGTCTACGTTTACGATCACGAGCAATTGCTTTATCGGACTCAATACCCGAATTCCAGAGAACGCTATTTGATTCTGATACAGGATCATTTTGCCCAATTGATGTGAGTGATTTTTCAATATACCATAGACCAGATGGACCTTTGAAACCATGGTCCCAATATTGTACCCATGGTAGATCTTCTCCATCAACTTGAGGTAAGAAGCGAATTTCAGCATAACCATTACCTGCCTTATCAACTGTCGGTTTCCACATTCTTTCGTCTTCTTGACGAGTATTTGTGCCACCAACTTTATTTGCTTCTTCAACAAGTTTTGCAATATTATTTCGATTGCGTTTTAAATTTTCAAATGACATTGTATTTGTATATCCTTTATATTACAGTGTATGTTTGTATGTATATTATATATATTTTTCTATCATTAGTAAATAGAAATTCAAAAATTAAGTGCATTTTCTTTTGGCAAATAATTTAGGTTCATCGCTTCTGCTTCAAGTTTTTCTTTAATAACAGGAGATATGAATTTTTTAATATCATCAATTTCGATATTATTCTTTTCGCATATATAAATGATTGCATCAATGTAAGACATATTATTTTCAAAAACCTGTTTTTGTATGATTTCTGAAACACTATTTTTTGTCATTATTTTAATTTTTGTCATTGATTAAATACCTTTATTAAAATGCAATATTCGTTTATTCTTGGATTTGGCTTACTTTGTTTTGTAGTCAATTCTTTCCATGCTTTATCAATTTTACTTATTGCCTTTGTTTGAACGATTGTAAGCATTTCTTCAGGTTTTCGAAGACGAATAGATCTTGATTTATCATCATCTATATTTTGCAATGTAGTACCTTTCACACTAAAACCTTTTGGTGAATTAGTTACATATTCAATCAATGATCGATATTTTGTATTAAAAACAAAAAGACGGGATGCTCCAATAATTTGAATTGGAGGAATTGAAACCATTTTATATTCTTTTGACTCTTTATTATATTTAAGTCTTTTAATTTGTTTATCAGCAGTTATAATCTTTGGAGCTTTTGTTTTACGAACAGCTTTTTTATTTAGAATATATTTTTGGATATTATCTTTTATATCTTGAAGGAATTGTAAAAAGATTTTTTGTCTTTTTAATTTCATGTATGAATAGGCTTCAACAAGATCTGGATCTTTTGTCTCAACTAATTCTTTAATCTCTTCATATATATTTTCAATATGATCAAAGCATTGTTTTGCTGTATTATAAGCAACATTATCTTTTTGGAAAAGTGAATATATGTCAATCCCATCAAATGCAGTATTTGCATTATTTGTTTCTTGTTCTATATGAGCATCAATTACTTCATCAATATAAGCAAGCATATCAGAAGTTTTAATTTTCAAAATTTCCATTGGAGATTTAGTTTTAATAGCAGGAGATGTGTCTTCTAAAAAAGATTTTAATTCAATTTTATTGATTGCAGATTTCCTAACATTAGCAAAATAATTAGTTAATGCTCTATTAATATTATAATGATCTGGAAATTTTAAATTCAATTCATTCCAACTTATAATTGCTGCAATATGTTGATAAGCATAAAAGAGCCAATCAGGAGCACTTAACATTAATGCTGCTTCTTCCTTTGAAAATGATTTACGAATATAATTACGAATAACGCCTGCAAGTTCTTTCTTTTCAACTTCAGTTCTGAAATAATGATTATACCACATAAAGCCATGATCAACTGGCGCGCCAGCAATACCAGTTTTAACTTTGCGCACAATCTTCTTTTTTCTTTTTAATCTCATAATTTAATCCTCAATCATTATTTACAAGCACGGCGAAGACGACCAACATCAGCATCTAAATAATCGCCAATATAATACCAGGCACGAGTAGCTACACAATCAACAGCTTTCATTTCGCATTCTTTACTGAATTCACAACTTTCACAAGGAATGTCACGAACGAAGTCAACACCTTCAATATCAGTTGCTACAAATTTATCACTTTGAAATTCACTATCATAACCAATTGAAAAAATTTCTGTATTCATATATATGTCCTTTTATTGTTTCGATAGAATCATTATATACCAGTTATAACAATATGTAAATAGAAAAATGCACATTGCGTGCATTTTTTTTATAGCTGTGATAAAAATGTAACAGTATTATTCTACTGATTCAATGAAAGCAATATATGCATCTTTAAATGAATTAATTGAATCGACTCGAAATGATCTCCAATCTTGAACATCAACATCAAAACAACGAACAACATTATCATTTTCTTTCATTGTTGTATTTGATTTTGGTTTCATATCTTCAGGTATAAACTGTTCATTAAGAGTAGCATTCATTTTTCTTATTGTACCATCTTTTTTAGTAAAGTTAATATAACAGGTATTATTCCTCAACATATTGATAATTTCATCTTTTGTAAACGTATTCATAATAGATCCTTTGTAATTTTGTTAATAATAATTTATTATACCATATAATAATAATGTTGTAAATAGTTTTTTTATAAATATATTATTAATTAGTAAAAGGATTTTCTATGTCTGATAAACCAGTAGATTTAAATGGCGATGGTCACATATCTGAAGAAGAAGTACAAATGCATCTTGAGTTTAAACGTAAAGAACTTGAAGATCAAGACGCTCAACGTGATGCTATTCGTAAAATGGCATGGTTCTCATTGATTGGACTATTAGTATATCCAATAGGTATTGCTTTAACTTCATTAATGGGAATGGAAAAAGCAGCTGAACTTATTGCCGATATTGCACCAACATATTTTGCGTCAATTGCAGTTCTTGTGTCTGCATTCTTTGGTGCTGACGCTATTAAGAAGAAATAGTATATATTTCAATTACGTCTTCTTTTCCCTTCACTTTGATATCACCGATATGTTTACTCTTGATTGAATCAGGCAATTGTTCTTTTGTCATAGAAGAATATATTGTAGGATATTTCTTGTAATCGCCACGTCCAGCAGTTGCTTCAAGTCTTGCTGCCAAGTTCACCGCATCGCCTATCACACTAAAGTCGAATCTTGTTGTTGATCCCATATTACCGATGATTGCCGTACCGGTATTGACTCCTGTTCCGACATTGATATCAGGTAAACCACGTTCTTTATATTTGGCTTTCAGTTCTTTGACTTTGTCTTCGATTTCGATACAAGACTTAATAGCCATCTCAGCATGATTAGGCATATCGATCGGTGCATTGAATATTGCCATGATACAGTCTCCCATGAACTTATCGATCATGCCACCATTCTTCAATATAATGTTTGTCATCTCATCAAGGAATTCATTCACTAATTCAACTAAACCTTCAGGGTCATTCTTGTTCTTATAGAATTCTGATATTGGTGTAAAGCCAATAATATCCATAAACAAATAAGTCATTTCTTTTCGTTCACCACCAAGTTTCAATAACCCAGGATTTTTCTGTAGTATCTTCACCTGTCTTGGATCTAGATAGTGTTCAAATTGTTTCTTAATTTGTTGTCGTAATTTAAATTGCTTATAGAAATTATTAAAACTTGAATGTGCAAAAAGAATAACTGTTAAGATTATACCAAATGACATATCCATCAAATAAAATGATTCCATCCATAGATATGTCGGTATTAACATGTTTATTGATAATAAAAACAATGAACATACAAGCGAATATACTATTGGTAAATAATATACAGAAAGAAGAAGTAGTATACTTGTAATTGTAATTAATAAAATCTCAGCAATAGGCATCCAATTTGGTCGAGTAATTGATGTGCTTGAGTCCATTAGATCCGCTAATACTGAAGCTTGTAACTCGTGTGGATAAAGAGCTCCACGAGGTGTAGGTACTAATGGAACAAGACCTTCTGCAGTAAGACCAACAATCACCGTATTACCATTTAGATCTGGCAGAGTGTCTTTACCATATTCGTATGATTTAAATTTATTTGACCAATTAATCCATATTGAACCAGACGCGTCAGTTTGTATTGGTTCATATGGAGGTATTCTAAAATTTTCAATACCAGTTGGTTCTACTTTTATTGTATATGACTTTTCTTCAACCGTTGCTCTCAGTATTTCCATACTTAATGATGGATATAATTGATTATTTGATTGAATCAATAATGGCATTCTTCTTGTTACATTATCAATTTCTTGTTTTGAGTTTAATACACCAACACCCCAAGCAGAAGATTCAAATTCTTCTATATTTGTAACAATACCTGGATATTCATCTACAAACTGATATGGATCACCACTTCCAAGAACAACAGTGCCAACAAACGGTGCTGAATCTGATCTTCCTTTTGGCGAACCAGTTTGTGATAGAATAATACCATTACCATCTATCCATGATTTTAAAATTTCATCTTGTCCAAATCTATCGCTCTCAGGAAACATAATATTAAATACAATAATTCCAGCATTTGCTGATCTTAAATCAGAAATGACTTGAGCAAAAATAGAACGAGGCCAAGGCCATTGACCATATTGATTTAATGATTCCTCACCAATATTAATAAGTGTTATATCTTTATTATTATGTTGTGGTATTAATTGTTGATATTGGTCAAAATTAATTAAACGAAGTCTTTCAATAATATATGGATCTGTGACTTTTAAAAATAATCCTAGTATAAGGACTGCAATGCAAGAGAATATTGATGTGATATATTTCATTGTTGATCTACTGAAATAGAGCAGCCTCCGATAGTAATACAATATGTTTCAATTGAATAACTTTGAGGTGTGGTACTTGATTGTGAAACAGAAACATTATTTGGTTGTGTTCCATATAAATTTAATATTACATCATGGCCAGAACCTGTTTGATCTACTGAAATGTTATTACTATTCGTATCTGTGTCAATCTCAATATTATTATTATATCCAGTTTGATTAAGATTCAAATTAAGATCATCACCTATTTGATTAATAAAAACACTATTCTGATCTTGATCAATTGCCTTGGCGGATTGTAAGAACAACAGATTGACCATCACCATTAGTAATAAAGTTCTTTTTACCATCATTTTCAGTATCCAATGTTATGTTACTATCTATTTTTGTTACTATATTTATTATACCACCAACGATTCGATAAAATCGAATTGTACCCTCACCAATGTCAATAAAGGTATAATAGTTTGTTTGTGAATCAAAACCAATATTTGTGCCTTGTATATCATAACTTGTTGATTGACTTGATTCTTTTAAATAATCTTGTTGTAATAGCAAATCATCAAGAATATTTTGTAAAAAATCACCATCAAGATAATTAATATCCACTTCATTTATCGAAAGATCTTCTTCATCCCAATCTTCACTTAATAAATTTATATCCAAATCATTAAAGTCGAGTAAATCATATGATGGCCGATTATTAGATTCTTCTTCCTCTATTGATTGTTCTATTTCGTTTGGTGGTGTCACAATAAACATATTATCAATAATGTTAATGGTAATATTTTCAAGTATTACTGGTTGCATTGGAGCATTATCAAAGGATGTAACCATTGTTGCTGAATATGCTTCAGTCAATGTGACAACGCCTCCTGCATTTGTAACAGTAATTTCTCCTGATGGATTGCAATCACCATCAATTGTACATTCCTCATCTGGCAATAGAATAATTAATGATCGACCAAGTTCATCTACTGTTGTTGTGAAATCTGTACCACGAACGCCAACAACTGCTGTTGGTGTATTAATAATAATATTCTCCTTTGGAACAAGACCTAATTTACCAGTTGCAAATCTTGCCGTTCCTTGAATAAAACTCATAGTCATTTTTGATTTTGATGGATTTGGATCAAAATAGTATTCATCAATAAGGACTTTAGAATGCTCTGTTAATGACAATTTTGTTTCATCAACAAAATCAATTTTCATTTTACCTTGAACTGTTTCAATAGTATCACGAAAATAGATATCTAAATCTTTAGTGCCAACCTTAGTTACACCATCAATTGATGTAATACCATTTGTTCCAGATACTTCAATAATATTTCCAATATTCTTTTCAACAGCGGCATAACCTTGAGAAAAGAATATTAAAAAATATATAAGACTATTCGACAGTATCTTTTTGGTTAATTTGTATAATTGCATTATCTGAATTAATCGTTGCATCAATTACTCCAAAGCAAGATGTTACACCTTGTGGACATGAACCTGACCATTGATTAATATCAATATCACCATTATCCCCAGTAAAATCAATAGTCAATGAGTTATATGCACCATCCTTGATATTTGAAAGGAAATCATTTCCTGAACCAGTAATATCAACTTGCCATGTCACATCATCAGCTTCAATATCAACATCAAAGATATTTGATCCACCAATTACGTTTAAATCAAAATCTAATCTTTCGGCAGATGCTACACTTCCAATATTCAGATCAAGTGTATTATTATCTCCCGTAAAATCCAAGAAAAGATTTGAATCATCTGCAGATCCAGTGCTTCCAATATCTAATGTAAGAATATTGGTATCACCAGTAGTCGTAAAATCAAGGAAACTATTATCAAAAATAATACTACCTAGAAATTGGTTACTATTACCATCTTGAGTCAAATCAATATCAAGTGATGAACCAGTCAAAGTTAGATCTGTTGCTACAACACCTGATGAAACACTTCCACCAAATTTATTTCCATATCCTATTTGATTTATATTTAAAGTGATTGTATCTCCACTTTGATTTAAATATATCTCATTATCTGATGAAGTTTGCGCATGCGCACTTGCATATCCCAAAATAAATGTCATAATAACAATAGAGATAATAAACCATATAATAAACGTTATTAGTTCTAATATGTTATTCATTACTTTTATCCTTTTTATCTCGTATTTTCCAAAGGTTACGAGAATCACCTTGTTTAATAAGTGCTAAAACAGCTGCTTCAATGCATGATCTTGTCGATCGAGTTATACTTTCATTTTCCGTCATGCCGTTTTCTACTTCTATTAGTTTTGTATCTAAATCAACAAATTTAAAAACATCAAATCCATTTGACACCGATAATACTGTTTTTGACGTTTGGACATTTAATAATACTTCTCCAGTTAGTGTGCTTATTCCTCTTAAAGAAACAGTAATAAAATCCTTACGATATTGTGTTTGTCCACCTATTCCTAAATACCTTGCTCCTGCTCCACCTGTTTCTATATTTGTATCATATCCAATAATACCACCTTCAAGTATCATACCCGCAAAAAGCATTGGTGCCAATTCTTCATTATCATTATAAGCTTGTCTTGTGCTTCTTACTATTTGTCTTTCTCTTACTAAATGATCTATTCCTATTCTTTCAACAACTCGAAACCATTGTCCATTTCCAGCAGTTTTCAATGCATCAATCAACATTGTTTCAGCTCCTTGTGAAACTGCTGTGCTAAATAAAGCAGACGAATCAACCTGTTTTCTTTGACCCGTTTTATCATCAAATTGATATACCGCGACAACTGGCATTCTATCAGGAGGATTTATTGACTTTAACGCATCATGCGTAGGTAATATTTCCTCAATAGGCATATCTTGTCGCATCTTATCATATTTAAAGTTATTCAATGCGCATCCTGAAATAATTGATAATATAATTGTATACAATACAATTTTTAAGAATATACGCATTTTACTACCTTAAAAAGTTCCAGCACCTATCGGTATTGTTATATTAGTGCTCGAGCCGGCTTCATCAACAATATCCATAACAATTACTTCATCGCCAATATTGCATCTTATCATATCATCACAAGGTTGTATTTGATATGTAATTGTACTTCCTTCAAGAACAAATGATCCAAATGAGGATCCAGTTCCATCAAATAATTGATCAACTAATTGTTTACTTAACTGTGAATATACTCTTGATTCAAAATTACGAATAAATTTTGACAATAAAGTATTTTCTTCTTCTCTTTGTTTTGCCAACAATTCAGCTTCAATATCTGATTGAATCTTATCTTTACGAGATTTCATTTGATTCTCAATTGTCAAATAATGAGCACTCGTATTAATACCATTAAATGATGGTGATTTAAATTTATGATTCAACTCAGTTGAATTTGCTATTGAAATGCAAATAATAAAAATCCAAAAAGATACCATAATTAATATGATAAATTTATCGATAAGTTTATTCATCCTCTTTTTTCTTTTTAGTTTTTTGATGTGCTCTTCCATATATTTCTCTATATTCTAATACAACATTGACTTTTTGCTGCAATCTTATCATATCTTGATCGAGCATTCTTGTTTGATCAATTACTCGAATAAGAGCAAGATGCATTTTATGCATTTCAGGATCAACATTTTTATTAACAAAATTCCATATAAAATAAATAAAATATCCAAGACCAACCATTGCAACAACAGGAAAACCATATTCACTAATCAAATTAATAATATTAAAACTTTCTTCCATCTAATCTCTTCTTACATCCACTTTTTTATCTTCTACAAAGTTTTCTGCTCGTGCAATTCTATCAATATCAGGTCTTAGATCAAGAGCACTTGAAACAAGTAGATCAATCTTAATCATTTCATTTGACATTGTTCTTGCACGGTTTTCTAGACTATTACAAAACATAGTAAGAGTATTCACTCGTTCGATAATACCCTCAAGCATTTGTCGAATAACGAGAAATATAAAAAACCCCATTGCTATCATTGCAGCTATGGGAGCTCCAACTTCAGAGATAAGTCCAAATATATCCATAGATATATTTATACAAAAGATGTATTTTTAATGCAATCCAATCACACAAAAGCGATTATATCCTGTTGACAATTGCTTTGTTCCCTTATATAAAACAGTACTGAGATTGTTCTTTTCGCGTAATTGTTGGCTTGATTGTACGCAATTAATATGTTGATCTATATTATTCATATTATTACTGCAAAGAGCATAGATTGGCCCATTTGTTGTTCGAAGATCCATCATATGTTCGCAACTTGGATTGATTATGAGATCAAATTGTTTATGAAATCCGTGATCACGGAAAAGTATATCTACATCTTTTGTGTATGATGTATAGTTCTTATTCATATTATTTGCTTCAAAATAACGATCACGTTGAATATGAACATGTGGATCGATATCAAAAAAGTGCCAGTGCTCAATTGGGGCATCACTTCCAATTGACATGAGTTCATAGAGAAGGACAGAACTCCATGATCCAAGGACTGCTACATTATTGTAGGAGTCAACACTGACACTTTTTTGAATGTTGTCCACCAACCACTCTTTGCTTATTATTTGGTTCGACCGGAATGACTTGAGAAAGTCTACATCAGGACCATATACAAATTGTTGGTGGGCAACTTTGCCTAAAAGGTCTTTATAATTCATTACTATTTTCTTTATCGTGTACGTATAAAGCAATCAAAGCATAATGTAATATTTTCATTAAATCTTTACGATTGCAACCATCTTTTTTGCCATAACGCTGAGCGTATTTCATGATATTACCGATTGCAAAACCCATACCATGACCAGCATCAATAATGAATTCACCGGCTTGATATTTGTTTGTTGAATAATGCTGAGAATAAGTAGCATCAACATATTCTTGAAGTTCAACAATATTTACATCTTCATTAAATTTATAATCAAACATGAATTTCTCCAGTAATATAATTATATATTGCTTTCCAATTTGGAAGTCTAATAACACTATCAGCTATTTTATCTTTAGTATTATACATATGATCCATTAATATACCTTTTAAGCCAAAAACTTCAGAAAGATTTGCATTCTTTGTTTTATCTTCAATCCAATAACATTCACTTCCAGCATATGGCATTAAAGCATCATCTTTATCAGCACCACATCCTAAGATCGTGAAACCGTCAAAGACGTCTTCACCAAATATATTACATAAGTTTTTTTTGCGTAAATCTGCAGCATACTTGTCGTCTGTTTGAGATGTAATAACGTGGAATTTGTAACCATGTTCTTCATAAAGCTTACGAACATATTTAACACTATCTCTCAATGGTTTACAATATAACATATGAGCAGAAGCATTATATGTTCGAACAAGATGCATTGCAAGTCTATCACTTATGTCATATCTTTCAGAAATAGAATATGTACCATAAACAATTTTATCTTCTGGTACGTCTTTATATCTTTGAATGAATTGATGAAAACCATATTCCCAATTAAGAAGTACACCATCAGCATCGGTAAGTATTATATTCTGATTTTTTAACATTTTATTTTTCCTCAGTATCACGATATTCTTCTTCAACAATACGAATATCAGGCTGAATATCTAAAATCAAATCAATTGGAATTTTAAATGATGCTACTAATTGATCGGCATTTGCCGTAATACCACCTATATTAGCCATAAATAAGTCAGCACCAGATATGTCAGCCCCAGATATGTCAGCCCCAGATAAGTCAGCCATAAATAAGTTAGCACCAACTAAGTTAGCCCCAGATAAATTAGCGCCAGATAAATTAGCCCCAGCTAAATTAGCGTAAACTAAGTCAGCTTCAGATAAGTCAGCCCCAGATAAGTCAGCCCTAAATAAGCTAGCACCATGTAAGTTAGCCCCAGATAAGTTAGCACCAGATAAGTCAGCATCAACTAAGTTAGCCCAAACTAAGTTAGCACCAACTAAGTTAGCTTGATTTAAGCATTTTTCTTCATAAGTGAAAATTACTTGATTTTCTTTATTTCTAATTTCATTTGTCATTTTATCTGTCCTTTTGTTGTTTTGATATATTCATTATACCATAGTTTAAACTATATGTAAACAAAAAAATGCACATCATATGCACTTTTTTATAGCTGTAACAAAAATGTAACAGTATTATTTGCCTATAATAATTTCAATATTATTAGATTTATTAATTTTAAGATCACCATGGTTGTGATGAAGTATAAACTTTGTATCACTGAATTCTTTGAACATTTCATTAAAGATATGACGCCATTTTTCTGATAGCTTGTGAGTATTGCCTGTACCACGATCACTCGGTAATACAAAGTCGGTCGTAGATCGAATGTCAAACTCAAAGAGAGAATCAAATCCATAAAGATGGATCTCTGTACCTTTCAATTTATGTGCACTATAATGAACAGCCATATGGCCACAATTGAAATCAGTATATGTTTCAGCATAATCAGGTTTATTCAAATAGAATTCTTTAATTTGATGACCAAATTTCATAAGAAAACCAGGTGTTTTTTCACTCCATACCTTCGGCCGAAAGCCAAGGATCCAATCGCCAGGTACAGTAACAGATCCTTCGGTAATCGCTTTCATCATTTTAAAATCAGCAATTACTGTACCATAAATATTAGGTATTGCAAATGGAAGTATATTACATCCGATTTTAAGACCTTTACGTTCTTCTTTATTAAAAAGAGGTGCACCTTTTGGCCCATTACCTATGACATGTATTACCTTATTCATTTGTTCATTATCTCTTTTATTTTTTCTTTTCCTTTAGCTCCTGTCCAATGATGGACCTTTGCATTTTTTTGTGCTACACCATCAACAAAATCGAGTCGAAGTGTATTATATATAAATGGTAAATCTTCAATAAATATTAAAACATTTAATGGTGTCTTAAGCATATAATGCAATGTTTCTTGATCACCTTTTCTTGGATTTGATTGAATCTCATTGATCCAATCATTTAATATCTTTGGATTATTTTCAAATAAAACAATACCACTATTATGCCATATCTCTCCAGTTCTTTTTGTCCAAGGTCTATCTTGTACCATGCCAAGTTTTTCTTTTTTCGAAAATGAAAAGATTTCAGAAATATTATCTAGTACATGACAATCAGTATCAATCCAACAAACTTTCGAATAGACCTTTCCAGCTTCTCTCATGGCAAGAGGTTTTAAAAACCAGCCACTTTGTTTTTGATTAGTCATATCAATAATATCATGAAAATTATCCTTTGCCCACTCAAGCGTTGTATGACTTACACCAAAGTTTGCAAAAATAACAGGTGTTGTATTATATTTTGAATATTCGTGATACCACCATTGTAGCATCCATTCAGTATTTTTATCACAACCTGTTAAGAATACATTCATTTAAAATCTTGTCCCGCATTAGGATTATCCCAATTTGTATCAATACGATAATTCTTATTATAATTATGTTTTGCAATACATCCATTTTCTTGTTGTATTGTTGTAAAGGTATCTTTTACTTCAACAGGCCATGGATAATATTCTTCAAGGAAATTGAAATTAGCATTTGTTAAAAAAAGATCTGTTGGAGCTGCGTGTGTCTTAGCCTTTTGAATTAATTGTTTTGCACAATGAGGTCTGACTAGATACGCATGCGCGCCTGGAAAGTATTGCTTACTCTGTAATGGATTAATACCAATTTGTGTTGGAATATTATATTTGCCATATGAAGGTTTACCAAATGATATACATCCTTTATCAGGTAGTGTGAATATATTTGGAATATCACCCACAATAACTGCATCATGCTCAAAGATCATATGAGGCTCATCTTCTTCAACCGTCTTTTTCCATAAGGAATAATGAGAATAAAAACAAGCCATTGCATTCTCTTGAATTGAATATTTATCCTGAAAAGCAGAAGGATTTAAACCTTCATTTTCAAATATCTGATGGATATTAGTAGGTGTTGTTGCCTTAAATTTATGAATCCATAGACCACTACCAAAACGATCTGCATTACCAGATTTAATTAATCGATCTGCGCAATCATTTGAACCTTTATGATTCTCAATTGTAATAACATATGCTTTCATAATATTTCCTTAAGATGATGTAAATGACTTAGTTTGTTTTACATATGTGACATATGGATAAACTGTTTGCAATTCACCTGGCATTAATTGTTTACACATGATACTATCATTCGGCCATAATCCATGTTCAGCAATTAATTCACATAATATTTGAGCACCTTTTGGTTTAATAATATAAGCTGAATTTCCAGCAAGACCTTGAGGTACCATATGATCATCAATCCAAGGGATCTCTCTTGGAATTGGTTTTGATTCTGGATTGCCAATTGCAAGCTTCTCATGATATACATTTGCTTTTCTTGTTGCTCCTCTTGGATCATTAAGACCAAGAATAGAACCAGAAAATTTTATATTAACATTGAATTTCTTTGGATAAAAACACGCATCATGTTCAAGTATCATAATTGTCTCATTATTTTTAATTGCATAATGCCATAATACATAATGAGACATTAGGCAAGAAACTCTTTTATCCAAATCAACTGTTTGATAGGCTGAAAGTTTTAAACCTGATTTAATATCATGACGATTTTCATCAGGAGTTTTTGGATATGTATAATATATATTTGGTATAGATGAATTTCGAAAATACGAATGAAGTGTTTCTGAAAGTGTTTCTGGTACAACTCCATTTGATATATAAACATCAAGTAGTGTATTCGAATTTTTTATTGATTCAACACAACGATTGGACAGTGCAACAGATTCAGAATTATCCTTCATTGTAATAATAAAAGCTTTCATTATTTCGATATCCTTATAATATAAGAATCAGCATATCGATCTCGAAGATCATAATGTTTTTCTTTATATCCAAATAATGCATTTGTAAATCTTACCCAATTTATCATCGTAAAATCTTTTTGGTGTGTTGTGATCCAACGATTTTGCCATTCTTTTTCAGTAAGAATATCAAGTGGATATATGTCTTCAATAAAATAATATCCGTCATCTTTTAAAAATTCAATCAGATTTTCAAATGTGGCACCATTCGCAATTGGCGTATGTAGGCCATCATCAATAATAATATCAAATTGAACATCAGGCCAAGTTTTTTTTATTAATTCTTTTGTATTAATTGTTTGGCTCATACCTTTTAACCAATGTACACGTTCATGATTCAATATATTAATATCTTTTGGTGCAACTCTTTCGAATGTATCAATGCCATAAATTTGTGCATTCGGAAAGTAGTCAACCCAAGCAGCAAGTGATTCACCATGTAAAATACCAATTTCAAGTATATTCAATGGTTCATTTCGAATTGGTTCAAAGGTTTCTTCATAAGCCCTTTCATAACCATGTTTCCAGCCTTTATCAGATCCAGCTCTATCAAATGATTTTCTTAACTCACTCATGTTTTACTTTCCTCTTAATATTATACTTCTAAAAATATAATTATAATTATATATTATACTTCTAAAAATATAATTATAATTATATATTATACTTTTAAATATGTAAATAGATTTATCTTGCAATAATAACACCACCATGGACAGATAAATGATTATTATTATAAGGTTCTGACATTGTTTGCCACCATCCCCATTCTGCTGGCCATAATTGTCGTTTTGAAAAAAGTTCTTGAACATATTTTGGATCAAAATGTTTTGGACTATGAAGTATCATTGTATCAGGTAAATAACAATACCAATCATCATCTATAGCGGTACTATCTTTTGGCAATATAACGGTATTTCCATTTTCATATTTTGGTCCACGATTTGCCCTTGTCATAAATCCAACAGGACCTTCATTCATTACATATTCAAAATACTTTTCAATATCTTGACGAGTCATATTGATTGCGGTATCCCAACGTATACGAATCAATATATCATAACTATGATATTGAGGTAATGTCATTTGTTCAATTAAATTTGCATAAGAAAGTATTTGCTTATGGGCATGAGCAGTCTTATGTGTTAAAATATTTCTTTTTCGATAATCATGAAATTTTTTATGTGGACACAAAAAAGGCGTATCATTTACTGGATGGTAATGATTTTCTGGTTCAGGCCATGAATAAACTTGATTGCGATTTATCCAATTTGGTAATGAATCTACATTTTTATCGTATGTGTGATAATATACATCAGCATCATAAAAGATCTGTTGAAAGCGATCTAAATTAAATTTTGCGTCTGATGGATTTCTTACAGTTGGTCTATATTGTCCAGTTACACAAATAGCAAGTTTCATAAGTTCTTATAATAATCAGTTTGTTTCAATTCTTCTAATTCTTGAGGTGTACCCATTCCAATGAATTTTTCGCAATGATATATTTCAATTGGTTTATTTAAATAATTATATACAGGAGCAAGATAGAATTCACCATTTGTACGATCATTTGCTTCCATCATTTGATGTGCTGCAATATAGAAATCTTTTTGAGATCCAAAATGGTAAACACCAGTTGTTGCAATATTACTAATCATACGTTTTTCAGCAAGTTCAATCACATGCCCTTTATCATTGCATTTTACGTATGAATGTATTGGTTTATCATGATCGGGTGTAAACGTCATGATAGTACCACCAATTTTAAAATTAAAATCAGGCCTTTCCCATATCATAATTTGGTCACAATTTGCTACCATAAAATCTAATTCACTATATTGATCGATTGCTGTCAAAACAGTTTGACAAGCCCCTTCATTCATTTCACTTAATGCATGGATATGAGCATCTGGATAATAGTCATGAATCTGATTTTGTATTTGATAATTAAGTACATGTTCCATACGAACAATGAAATGAATATCATCATCCTTTGTAATATTTAAATTATCAAGAACACGAGAAAACATCGGTTTTCCTTTGACATCAATCAAAGGTTTTGGTAGAGAATATCCGGCATCAAAAAATCGACTACCATTTCCCGCCATTGGCAAAATTATTTTCATATTGTTTCCTCTAGACTTTTTCTCATTTCATAAACTTTTTGATATATACTATCACCTGTATGTAGCCATCCACCTATATTAGCCATCCAATTATTTCCAATATTACCACGTATTTCTCGTGCAAAATCTGGATTCATACCACATGAGAGGGCTGCAACACGATCATACTTTTGACAAAGTGATAATGCCTCAAGTGTTTCTTCTTCTGATTCTCCTTCTGGATAATAACCACCAAGCATTCCAATGTGCATCGTATCGATACCTGCCATAATACCAAGTTTGACTACAACTGGCCAAGAAACACTAAATCGATTATCCGGGTCGGTTAGAATACGAATGCCCGACCTTTGATAGTGAGTAATAAGTCCTTTTTGATTGCTTGTTGTATATGCACCAAGTCCAGACCAGAAGTTAATATGAACGCAATCACCACCGCCTTGCTTGACAATATCAAGATTTTCAATCAATTCAAGTGGATCAGCATTCACGCAATAAGAATAAACAACATTTGAGTTTTTCTTATCTAACATTTCACTAATAATATCAACACGTTTTTGAAGAGGTAAATAAGAATTGTTTGCCATGATCTCATCTTCTTTAATGAAATCCGTACCACCATCAACCATTTGTTCAACAATTTTGATAAGTTGTAATTCAGTGAGACCTGATTTTGGCTTTACAATACTACCAAAGAGAGGACGATCTGTTGCATCGCATCTTTCTTTCATTGCCTTCATACCAAGAACTGGTTGATTCATATAATCTAAACCTTCAATATCAATCACTCGACATCGATGAACAAGTTCAATATCTGACTGACCACCTTGTATCGTACATAAAAGTTGCGATATGTTTGGCCAATCCCACGCTTTCAAAGGAAAGGCAATTATTACTTTATTACCTTCAATCTTTTCGACGATTGCTTCCATTTCTTTAATGTTGTCAGCCATCTCAATTTCTGAACGAACATTTGGATTACCAATACTTTGACCAATAGCAATATTATGAGCTGCTAAAGGTATATCATCACTTTCAATTTCGTACGTTACTCTATAATGCACTAAATTCTTCCTTTAAATGTTGTATATAATCAGAACAGTAACCTGCATATCGACCATCATTAACCATTACATTTGCACAATTTGCAATAATACGATTACCGCTATTCATAGGTATATATTCAGTTGGATAAACCCATATATATCCATTACTTGTAAGTGTATATTGATCTTCTTGATGCCAAAAACTATTAATATATTTATATTGCTGAAGTTCAATCAAAGCTTCAATATTTTTACAATGGATCCATAGACCTCTTTGATTTAACCATTTAATTGATACTTCTTCTTGTGCTTCATCATGACCTAGATAAAATTTATTATCAATAAATCGAACATCAATCTCACAATCAAATCCTAGATGTAAAACGTTTTCAACTGTAGAAATTCTATTTTCTTTTTCTGGTTCAGGCCCAGTTAAATTACCACGATGACTAATATATTTAATCATTTGATATTATCCTTTAATCTGCTCTTGAATGTGCATAACTGTCAAAACCAGCTTTTCTAAATATTGCAGCTGCAGCCTCTGCACCTATTTCTTTTGTATACATACATTGTGTATATGATTGACTTGGGTTCCATAAACTAAAATTTCCAGAATAATCCTTTTCAAAACCTGCTTTTTTCATATTACGTCCTAGTTTCGTACTACCTTTAATATCATATATATTAGTCCAAGCAAAGCCACAATAACCGTATTCACCATTTTGTAAGAGATGCTTTTCGACTGTTTCTCTAGCATTTTTTAAAGCTTCTTCTTTAATAGTTATTAATTCTTCTACTGTATATTCGTTGATGTTTTGTTTTATAATCATAATATATTGTCCTTTTGATGTATAGATTTTTATAACTTTTTTCTTGCGCCTGAAAGTCTTTCATAATCTTTCAACCATTCTTGTGGAGTTTTGATGTGAGTTGAAATCGTTGTCTTGATCTTTAATTTCTTAAATGTCTTTTTCAGTTCTTTTGCAAACTCACGTGATATGAAACGACTTGATAGTTTCAATACTGCTTGAATGAAACCAACGTCATGATGCATGTGACCTGCAGTGTGAGCAAGCTCGTGCAATAGAATATAAAGATTTCGATTTGTTCGTAATTCAATAATACCATTCGGATGAGCCCAACCTTGACAATTACCATTAAGTCTGTCTTTGATGACAAGACTTGGCTGAGAATGACCTTTGGCTTGGCTTTTCGCTTCAACAAGTTTTTGGTACGTCTTTGACTTGACAATACGTTTGAAAGCTTTATTCATTTCTTTGTCAGACAAAGGCGGTAGTTGATCTTTGAACTTTTGTGCTGAATGATTTTCAGCAGCATAAACTTTATTCATCTTACTATCATTGAATCGTGTCGTACGACCTTTTTCAATAAGATGAACTTTCTTATCATAATAACGATCATATTTCATGATGAGTTCTAATGGCAAATCTGCTTTTATAGCAAGTTTACCACCTTGTCCGTATATCAAAATCTGATGATCTTGAAGGTGCCGAGCAGCGTGTCTCATATTACACTCTCTCCCTTCCGTTTTCGTCCATGATCAATGTGACTCGCTGGTCATACTCCATGAAATCCAATTCCATCGGAACAAAAACCGATACACCTTCATCGTAATTACCAAGAAATGCATCAGACTTTACTTCATAACAAGCATAACCACGATCTTCTGGTATTGATACGATTTTACCTTGAACGAATCTATCCGGGCGATCGGCCATTGGCATAAAATCAAATGCTTTGATCGTTTGACCTACTTTGAAACCACTGAATTTTAAATTTGTATTATCCATAATATAATGTCCTTTTGTTGTTTTGATATATCTATTCTATACTAGTTTTAATAGTATGTAAACAAAAAAATGCACATTTATACATTTAGTGTGCATTTTTTTTCAAAGTGTAACAAAAATGTAACAGTATTAGTGCTTTACCTTTAGTCGATATCCTTGATGAGTTGATCAACATCCTCACCACGATTTGGCAAATGATCTTTCAAAAAGAAGTGTACAAAATGAGATTCTTTCTGTGCCTTAGGTGTCACTGCAGTGTACAATGAATTCCATTTATATTCGAGCTGTTTTGTTTTGATTTTATATTTTTTGACAAAGTAGTTCAATAATGTTTGGTCAGTACTCCATTTCCATGCACCTTTGCCATCAACAAAGTTTTTAAACTCGATTCGTTGAATGAATTCTTTTGGCGATTCGCCATTGAGATATTTTTTGAATGATTGATTTAATACCATCATACCCATATTATAAAACTCAGCGCCATCATGATTCCATTTCCAATCGATTTGATTTAATGATGAATATTGCATTCTTGAATAATTACGAATCTTTGCTTTATATGCTTCTGTGATAGGCATTTGACGTTCTACAACAGCACCAAAATCGTATTCATCTGTGACTTCATCAAAGATGTTTGGTGCAGTGTCACGAATGTATATATCTGAATCAATGATTGCAACTTGGTCATATTGATCCAGATATTCAAATGCGTTTTCTTTTTCAAAGATTGGTAAATAACCAAGACGTGCAACAGCTTCTGTTGACCTATTTGTATTAAATGGATCAACACCAATTCTTAATTTTGGTTGACGAAGAACAATATGATCAATATTATATTTTTTACAATATTGACTGACTGATTTAATACAATGCTCATAGAGTTTTGAAGGTCTTCCAACTGCTACTTGAAATATGAGTCGCTTATTTGTCATGGTTTATGGTGGCTCCAATTTTCTTGTTATATATCACTTGAGCGTATGTATTAATATATATTTGCTTTTTAAAATTAGTTTGATTGGGTTGATTGAGTATATATCCGTCAACATTTTGAATGACTCGTCCAAGATTCTCAATCAGTTGATCAGCACCTTTTGGCGTAATATAATATGCGCTCGCAGCCATTAGACATTTCTTTATATGATGTGATGCAAATGATCGAATGTCATATTGTTCAAGACTAACTGGCAATTGCTGTAATAATTTACAATCGTGTTCGGCTACAATGGCCGGTACGCCTTCCCTACGAATTTTTCTCCATAGATAATAATGACTATACCAACACGCTTTTTCTGTTGGCGTAAAATACTTTGGTTTACGATCTTGTTTTCTTTTGTATATGAAATTAAGTTTGATTGGACATCTTTCTTCGATTGTTTCAGGCGTAATACCATTGAATAATCGAGTGTTCTCATAACCAAAGAGATGCCACGTTGGTTCAATTTCATTCAAATAATATTCAGAAATTGGATTACCGAGAAGTGTGATAATATGAATTGGTATATTTTTATTAAGATACGAGTAAGTCATAAGAGACAAATACCTTATCGTTACCAGCAAAGCCATATGAAGTATAGCCGATCGATGCCATCAAATCGTTATCCCAAGTTTCAAGAACAATGAGCGGTTTATATTTTTGAATTGTCTTCATTGCACCACGAAGAGCATTTGTTTCGTATCCTTCAATATCAAGATGAATCACATCACAAGAATCAAGATTGAGGCTATCGATTGTGACTGCCTTTGCTTTGTATTTTGTTGCCTTTGGATTACGAGTGACGTGAGTTGCGCCAGCGTTGATAATGACATTTCGCATTGGTACTTCTTGGCAATTGTGTGATAGAGCAAAATTATTGATATGTATATTTTTATGTGAACCTGTATTATTTTCTAAGCAATGGAAGTTTGTACTATCAGGTTCGAAGACTATTACGTTATCAAAAAAGTCAGCATAATACTTTGCATAAACCCCGGTCGCTCCGCCGGCTTGTACTATAGTTTTGTTGCCACTCGCTTTTTCGATCACAATATCTAGCATCTTTGGGCCAAACTTATTTTTATTGCAATGACGCCAAAGATGTACATCCTTTTTTGGCCACAAATATCCGTGATCCCAGAGTTCACTATATCTAATCTCATACATTGCGATAGTCGTCCAAATTAAAGCGGTGGTAAATATTGTCTAACATCACGATAATCATTTAAATTAAATTCTGTACCATGCATATGATATTGAGATCTATCAAAATTAGTATAAACAAGAACTTCAGGATCATCGATCAAAAAGTCACATCCTTTACAATAATCTGGATATTCTCCATTAATATGGTCTTCTCTTAATTGAGTGTATTCTAGACCATTCCATATTTCTTCAATTGTATTTTCAGATGTATGACCTAAGACTGCTTTTTCGTCTTGTCCAAGGACTTGGCAACAAGGTGCAACTGCTCCAGTTTTTCCATCAAGGCCTCCTGCTCTGATAACGACGTCTGGGCTAAAAGGTCTTCCGCACGTCTTGATAGTACCACTTCTTTTTTGTTCATTATCATATACACCACTCCAATTATGCATTTTCCATATTTCTGTTTTAATTCCTGGAACAATCCGATTGATTTCTGCATGCTTTGCTTTATATCGATTGAGTTCTTCTGGATCATTATTATTACAAATAAGATGATACGTTGAAACAATACATTGCGAATCTGAAAGATGAATATATCTTTGCATTTCTTTTATATTATTCCATATAATATCATAAGTACGTTCACTACGATTCATCCATTTACTATATTCTTTTGGTGTTGAACCAATCACAGAGAATCGATAGAAGTCAAGACCAGCATCAACACATTCTTGCATGAATTTTCCACGCATACGTAAACCATTTGAAAAGATAAATGCTTTTGCTCCATATTTCTTTACAATTCGAATATAATCTGGTAAGTTATGAAGAAGTGTTGCTTCACCAGAACCATCAAGATTGACGACTCTTAATCCATGTTGAGCACAATCAGCCACATTCTTTTCAAATTCTTCGAGTCCCATATTTCTCAAGAAGCGTGAATCACGACCTGGATTTGATTGTGGACACATATCACAACTATAATTACATCCACCGGCTATTTCAATTACTGCTCTATCTATTTTCATTTTGTTTCCAATATCATATTCTTATATGCTGTATTTATCATACTTTTAGCAATATCAAGTATTGGTGGAAAATTATCAAGACATGTCATATCAAATGGTCTTTTAATTGAACGACAAAAAAGAAGTGCGTGTGGTGTATGTAATTTACTAATATTATCTCGTGTAAAAATAATCATTGGCTTCCAAAAATTTTTAGCAACATAATGAAACATTCCTTCATATCCAATTGTAGCTTCACAAGTTGATATATGGTACATCACTTCTCTAATTGAAGTTCGATAATCAATTTGAGCTACACTATATCCTTGTTTTTGTAAAGATTGAACAATATAATTCCAACCATCATTATCAAATATTCTTTTATAATTCTTTGGTATATCAGCATTAAATGTTTGTCTCCACATCACAATTTTATTTTTTACAATTGGAGTATTTACAATTGACGCATTAAATGACCATGCACGATAATCATTATTTTTAATAATACCACGATGGTGTTGATAACGTTGTTTATAAAGACCTTCATTTGTTGAATTGAATATGTGCTTTATTTCAACATCTGCTGGTTGATAATATTTTGCAAAATAATCAAATTTTTCGATAATTGTTTCTGGATCTTCAAAGTGATATTGATAATCTTCATCATGATACCAATGATTCTCAAGAGTGATCTTTTTTTCAAATATAAAAGAACGAAAATGAGCTATATTCAAAGCAGACATACAATCGCCGAGACCAATGGTTCCCTTTGCTTTGATTATATTATGCTTTGAATCATTCCATATCTTTTGAATATCTTTACGATTATCATAATATTTGCGATTGCCAATCGTCAATGAGTTTCTCAATCTTATCAATTTGTGCTTGAATAATTGGACCACGATTCGGCCATTTAATTACAGTCTTTTCTGGATTCTTTTTCAAATTCAGAAGAAGTGGTAATATAAGACTTTGCATCGATTGTATTGTATCAAACGCTTGTGTTTTAATTAATTCTATTTCTGCGGTTGTTGCTTCTTTAACATTTTCAAGTTCAAGTTTTGGTGCTTCAAACTCTTCATCATCAACAAAACAAAAACCGAAATCATTGAGTTCATTAGTCATTTTTAATATATCCTACTGTTTCTCGTTGTATGTCGTTGTGTTGTAAAGGAGGAGCCCAATATAATTCATATGCAATGACATCTGTTAATGCTTCAAATTGATGATAAACTCCTGGCTTTACAGTTGTATAATCTCCAGAATAAAGGATAGTCTCATCAACAAGGTCATAATCATTTTGCCATACTCTTATGAGCAACTTGCCTGATTCAACAAAGAAGCCATTTGTTTTTGCCTCATGTTTATGTTTAGAACAAATGCCACGTTTTTTGATAGTTATTCTATGAAACTCCAAGGCATGATTTTGTTCTATTAACTCAGTGGTACCCCATATTTTTCCAGCAATCATTTATTATAACCTTTAATATTTATGTCTTTCCATTTTTCTAAGTCTTCAGGCGTATTGATTTCTTGGCCATCATAATCTGTTTTTAATAACCTAAAATCTATATCATTAACACACCATCTTAATTGCTCTAACGATTCGATCTGTTCGTGCTCAGTACGATCAAGCTCATTATAGTTTAATAGAGCATCCTTTGTATAGCCGTAGATTCCTAAATGTTGACTGCCATACTCTAGCGGAGCTCTCAAGAACCATATTGCTTTTGCTAATATATTATTGTTATGTATACATTTAACAACGTGAGGATTCTCACGGTCTTCTTGTTTCATTTCAGTATAAAGGCTAAGAACATCTGGTATTTGACCACTAACATTTAATAGGTAAAGATTACTAATATAATTAACGATTTGTTGAATCATATCAGGCCTTATATCAACCATATCACCTTGAACATTAATAATATATCGATATGAATTATAACGATGGCGATACATAAATTCAGCACAACGACTTGTACCATTTTCGTGTTTATTAATAGTCATCATAGTACGACGTTTAGAACCAAGAGATTTAATAATATCAATTGAATCAGTCAAGACATAAGTATCGATACCAGTCGAGGCACAAATATCATATACGTGCTGAATCAAATTTTTACCATTACCAAGATCTTCTAGTGGTTTACCTGGAAATCGTGTTGATCCATAACGAGCTGGAATACAAATAGCAAAAAGAGAATTAATACGGTCTTTCATCAATCAATCCACATAGGCCAAGGAAGTTGACCTTGTAAGTTATTTAATAATGGTTCTACATCTTTTAAATACATCATATTTTGTCCATCACTTGGTGCATTGTCTGGATCTGGGTGTACTTCAAGGAAAAAGTTTTCAACACCGATTGCATGAGCTGCTTTGAATAAACCTGGTGTATATTCTCGATTACCACCTGATGATTGACCATTACCACCAGGTTTTTGTGTTGAATGGGTTACATCAAAGACAAGCGGTGCTTTCACATTCTTAAGCATCCATTGCATACCATTAAAATCTACTACTAAATTATTATATCCAAAACATGTACCACGTTCTGTAATCCAGACTTCGCCACGAGTCTTTGATAAAATATTTGGAACATCGGTTGGTGAAAGGAATTGTCCTTTTTTAATATTTACAATAACACCAATGTCACAAGCTGCTTGAATTAAATCTGTTTGACGGCAAAGGAATGCTGGTATCTGAATAATATCAACAAATCCACAAACTTCTTTTGCTTGCCAAGACTCATGAATGTCTGTACATATCTTAAGATTTGGTATATCTTTTTTCAGCTTCTTGAATTGATGAAGAGTTTCGTGAAGACCAGGACCACGCTTACCATCAATATGACTACGATTTGCCTTATCAAAACTTGCTTTAAAATAATATTCAATTGAATATTTGTCACAAATATCTTTCATGTGTTTTGCAATTTGATATGATAGATCATAGTCTTCTGCCTGACATGGACCTGCTATTAGTCGTCTTATCATTTCTTATACTGTTCCATTCTTACGAAAATTATAAAATTCAATTGCATTTTTTAGTTTATCTATCCAATTATCTCGATGCTCTTTAAATATAATTGGATCTGAATTATCAACATCCATTACAACTACAATATTTGGTATGCCCATTCCAGTACGTTCTTCCCATGCAAGAGAATAAAAGGCACATTGCATAAAATAACCTTCACACCATTCCTTTTTCTTTTCTTTACGACTTGTCTTATAGTCAATAATAGAAGGTACACCATCCCATACACCGACAAGATCTACTCTTCCTGCAATCTTTAAATAATCTGAATAAAGAGGAGCTTCTTGAGAATATACTAATGATAAACTTTGATCAAGAATTGGTTTTATTTTAAGATATGAATTGTAAATATGAGGTAAAGTATCTTTTGATATTTCTTCATTATTGACATATTTTTCAAGTATGTTATGAACAGCAGTACCACGATTAGCTGCTCGAGTTGAGATTTTATTAGCTTCTTCTTCACCAACTCGAGCTCGCCATTTCATTATTGAGTCTTTTGAAAGTTCACCTAGAACAGTTGTGATACTTGGATAATGCTCGCCAGTAGGAGTATAATAACGCCTTCCAATATCGGTAGTTTCACAGCGTAAATCTTTATATCCCAAAGTAACTTTTTCATGTTCAAACATAATCTATCTTTCATTTTAAACTTCTTCTAATCTTCTCATAAGACGTTCAGCACGATTAGTTACTTGACGATACCATAATGAATCGCGACCTTCAATCGCTGCTTGTTTCCAGTCACCAGCATTGATTGCTTTATTATAGTTTTTAAATTTACTTAAGCGTGTAAGACCCATATTAAACATTTGATTTGCTAATATAAGTTGTACTTCTTCTGGAAACGTATAAAAAGAATCATAAAGAATTGTACAATCAGATAATACACTTTGACAATCTTTTTCAAATGCTTCTGCAACTCGCTCTTCAGAAACAGGAGTACCTTCGTCTTGACCATACTCAGGATCTGATTTAAGAATCAAATGACCTATTCCAAATGTTGGATAGTCAAGATGATCTTTATAAACTTTATACACAACACCTTCGTCAGTTTCAAGGTCTTTTTGTAATTTTTTAAGGTCCATTTATTTATCTCCTGTGATAGACATATTTTTGGCTGGACGGCCACGTTTCTTTTTCATATTTTTTAATAAATCTTTAAATCCATCTGGCGTTCTTGAGTGTAAACTTTTTACACCAGACACAATATGTATACTTGTTATTTGTTGTTGATATTCACCAGTTTCAAGTAGAGCTTCACGTTCAGCAAAACTCAGATGCATATCAGATATTTCACCAGTTTTCAGGTTTTTCATTGAATAGAGAGGCATTGTATTTCCTTACTAATATGATTTATTTATATACAAACCATTCTGGCACTGGACGTTTGGACCATACCATCTTAAAACGATCTTGTTTTGTTTGATAAAAAGCTCTATAAGCTTTAACAGGATCTTTAAGTGCTATACATTCTGGATTAGACTTCATTGCAAGTGGTTGCGGAGTCAGATCACCAAATGAAATATTACTTGGCAATTCTTTCAATGCTTTACGAAGCAATCTATCAGTCGAATGGACTTTACCATAACGATACTTATATTCATCACAAAGAGCTGCAAAGTGAACCCAATGCCAGTTATAATTGTTATTTGATTGTGCGGTCCATATAGTACAAGGATGATGCATATGCACAGCTTTATATAATATATCTTCACGAGCATCAGGTAGAATCCAATACTTTGACATAGTCTTACCAGACTTTGAAGGTCGACGTTCTTCAATGCCATCCAACATACGATGAACAGTCGAAAGCATTTGTGCACTTTCGACTATCATTTTTGGAACGTGTTTATTACATTGCAATTGAGCTGCAATTATTGGATCTTTATCAAGTATAAAAATATTCATTATATATCTCTTAAGGATTAATCAGGCAATAATCCAGGAAATGCTTCTTTTACTACTTCTTTACTAATTCCCTTTGGAGTATTTTTGTTTACCATATCAATAAGAAGTTCTGCATCTTTTGGGTGTACACCTTCAAGCAATTCAATAAATTTTTGTTCTCTTTTCATTTTTGCCATACGATCACATGCAGGTATACCTTTTACAAGATATTGTAATTCCTTATTTTTTCGCATTAAATTTGTAGGAGCAGTATGCTCACCCGCGGGTGTATACGGGGGTTTACCCTCAGGTAATGCAAATTGTACACGATCATCATAAAAGCAACGTAGATAATCACGTATTTGAACACAATCGTTATATTTAAGTATTTCTACTTTATCTGATTTAAGACGACCTTTTGATGCAGCCTCAAATATTTCATGAACTAAACTATATTTTTTTAATTTCATTGTATAAAATCCGTTATATTTTCTAATAAGTTACGACAGTTATGTTGTATAAAATATGGCATCACTTTACAACGATTAAGATGTTGAGAACCATATTGTAAATCATATTGTTTAATTATATATTCTTTTAATTCAATTGGACATTCTGATAGATCAATCATTTTTTTATTACGAATATAATTACGATATTGATCATCAGTCATTACATCACGAACATCTTTTGCTGAAATAAAAGTTTCAATTAGTTTTTTTCTTAAAGGAGTTTGCCGTACACTTTCTTGAACAAAAACATCATCAGGCGATAATATATTTGGAACTCCATCAGAACCATCTCCTTTTAATATTTGTGTTTTTAAAACAGCGTGTGGGTCATCAACTTTGATAAGCTTTTTTGTAATTGGAGAATATTGATCAACATTTGAATATTTTTGTAATTGTGCAAAGTCTTTGTCACCAGAAATAATCATAACTTTTTCGTAATTACCAAACTCTTGTGTGTATTCAACAAGAGAATTAATAATATCATCAGCTTCCATACCTTCTTTACGAAGAACTACATATGGAAATGATGTTTTAATTTCATCAACAATTTTATTTAATATTTCATATATGCGAGTCCAATCTAGATCTGAATCTTTACGACCTTGACTACGTGCATACTTATATTCTGGATATATGTCTTTACGCCAATTACCTCCGGCATCACAAGCAAGAACAATTTCGCCATAATCGCGACCATACTTTTTACGATACATACGTATGGAATTGAGAACCATATGGCGAAAGAGATCTTCGTCAGGTTGTAACTTTTGGATTGCAATATTTGATATAGAAATTGCTGAATAATCAATGATAATCATCTATTAATATTCCTTTATTTTAAGCAGTCCATCCCACATAAAGAATAGACCAACAAAGCAACCAAAAAAATCTAAATAATTATCTGGATATGAATAGAAGAATTCAAAAAAGCAGAAGCCATAAATTATTATTCCGATCAAAAATTCAAATTTATCAATTTCTCTTGCTTTCAAAAAGCTATTCATAAATTTTTTCATATTATATTCCTTTTTCAATTATTAATATATCCATTATATATCATTCAAACCTATTTGTAAATAGATTTATCGACGCATTTTTGCAAACTCTTCAGCTTGCTTTGTTCCACGCATCACTGGAACAAGATTTGATTTGTGCATAGTAGCAATACCTACAATGAGATCGCCGGTATACATATTCTTTTCTTTTGCTGCACCCATACCACCGATTTGATCACCATGCGATTTGGCAATATGCTTTGTTTGATCAAACCTTTCTGTAATTATTTGACGTTTACGTTTTGCTTCTTCTGGCCTATATTTACCTTGAGTATATAAAACAAAATCATCAAACTTTTTAATTACCTTTGAATGCAATCGTGATTGCTTCATTAGTTTATTATATTTTTTCCACTCAATGCGAAGCGCCGCAAGACGATCTTGCGGAACTTTGCCATTTTTTGGTTTACGCGAGTCTATATTATAAAGACCCTTGACGAGATGCATATTACCCATTAGAAGTTATAATCATAAAATTTGCGAGGTTGATCAGCCATACGCATACGCTGTCCATTTCTTATTTGCCATTGACCTTTTGCTTTTGACCAACGAGCGCGATAAGTTGGATTTTTAGGATTTGAAGTGATTATCCACTCGCCACCGTTATTTACAACGTGACCTACAAATCCACCTTCACGAATATCCATTTTCCAGTTTGGATCAAGTTCAGCATCCATTTCACGGACAACAACTGTTTGATCAGAAATAACTTCAACCACTTCGTATGGCGTTACGTCTGAATAACCATGATAATTAATATATGATTTTATCTTTTTGGCTTCAGCAATACGATCCAGACGTTCTTGTTCAATTTGCTCTCTAATGTTTTTTAATTCGGTATTCATAATATAGTGTCCTTTTGTTGTTTTGATAGATTCATTATATTATATTATTTAGATGTTGTAAACAAAAAAATGCACATCGTATGCACTTTTTTTAATTTTTATAAAAACTGTAACATTTTTGTTACAGTTCAGTTTTGAGCGTCTTTGGATCTAGAGTTGTAACAGATCGATGATTTATACGGCAACCTATAATACCATTATAATATTCGTCTGATATCAAAGCGTGAGTGATCATTTGGTACCAAAGTTCTACATATGACATTTCGCCTTTTGTTTTACAGAGATGAATTATTTCTCGATGAAATACTTCTGGGCCATGTTCTAGTAATAATTGATTGACTTTATCTGACGAGCCATAATAATCTTGCCAATCAGATTCTTTAAGGATTTTTCTTTTACGTTTGAATCCTTTAAGAGGTTGTTTTGTAATTTTACTAATAAAATTCTTTTTACCAATATATTTTTTATTATTATCAGCAATATTTGTAATTACATATACAAACCCTTGATAATCTTTAATCATATCTGAAGTAAAAGGCTTATTTTTATAAAACCAGGTCATCTTGAGTCATTTCTTATAATAATATTATAATTATATATTGATTTTTGTAACATTATTATATATATAAAAATATTTTTGTAATATTATTATAAGAAAATCTATATGGGTTTTCAGATGATGTTAATTGTATAGATATATAACATTAAATGCTCTTGATCACACAGGGGCCCAATAAAGAGATTCTTCTGTATCAAGATCATCAAGCAATTCAGCAGAAATTAATGAGTTGCACATACAACAATTTTCAGGTGTTAAACCATCTTCATTGTCGTTATCTTCTACTATTACGATATATGTTGATAAACATTCATCGCATTCAATAATATATTTACTCATAAGCGCTTTCCCATTTTCCTGTTAAACCAGCTACTTCATATTCAGTAACTCTTCCTTCAAAAAAGTTTGTAAAATCTGCACCATTTAGAATCCATTCTAGCCATGGTAAAGGATTTTCTTTTACTTTAAAATTTGGTTTTAGGCCAAGTTGTATTAATCTTCGATCAGTAATATATCTTATATATTTTTTTACTTCATCAGAAGTAAGACCTTCAATTTCACCCATCTTATATGCTAAGCTAATAAATTTATCTTCAAGTTTTACTGCAGTACGAGACATTTCATAAATTTCTGCTTTGAACTCATCATTGACAATACGTGGATTTTCTAAACAAAGCGTTTTGAAAATACGAGCATTTCCTTCAACGTGCATTGTTTCATCACGTATTGACCATTCAACAACTTTACCCATTCCTTTCATTTTGCCAAAACGTTGGAAATTAAGTAACATTACAAATGAAGCAAAGAGTGCAACACCTTCATTGAAAACAGATCGTGCCATTGAAAGGGCAAGACCACGAATTGAATTAACATCATTATCAATCATAAATTCGAGTTTTTCAACCATCTCTTTATATTCAAGAAATGCATGGTATTCTGAATCTGATAATCCAAGAGTTTCATTTAGAAGTGCGTATGCTCTTTGATGTACACCTTCACGACAAGCAAAAGATCCAAGCATATTACGTATTTCATTATTTTTTAATCTTGGAATATAGTAGTCATAATAGTTTTGACCAACAGCTACATCTGATTGAGTAAATAATCGTAAGATATTTGTAATATAATCTTTTTCAACAGGAGTGAGTTTACCAGTTTTCCAATCACTCATATCTTCAGACAAATCAACTTCATCCTCAACCCAATGGATTGCTTCATGTTTTCGAGTAAGTTCAACAGCCCAAGGATAATAAAACGGTTTATATGTTTCAGAGAATTGCATCATTCCACCAGATTCTTTTTTAATCAATGAATCTGATATTTCCATAAATTGATCATATGTACCAATTAATTTATCATTAATAAAAATTTGCGGAACAGAACGAGCACCAGGAATTTTTTGATATAAAGCAGCCCTTTCCTCATTTGTCTCAAGCTTATGCTCAATATATGAATAACCATGAGATTTAAACCATTGTTTTGCTTTTTCACAAAATGGGCAATCACTTTTTGAATAGATTTCTACTTTCATTTTATTATCCTTGACAGTTCACACAATCGTCTTGTTTTTCTAAATTTTCCGATTGATAATCTTGTAGTGCATCTCTCTTTACTTTTAATGAAACATTTTCAGCTCTTGAACCAGCTTCTGTACGAAGATAATAAAGACCTTTACATCCATTTTTCCAAGCATTAAAATGGACTTCATGAAGATATTTACGATTTGCACCAGCAGCAAAAAAAATATTTAATGATTGAGATTGACATAAATATTCTTGTCTTACACCAGCTTGTAATACAACATTATTTTGATTAATTTCACTTGCAGTTTTATATACTTCTTTTGTATGGTCGTCAAGAAAATCAAGATGTTGAACAGAACCATTTGTAGTAATAATTGAACTCCATACTTTTTCTGTATTCATACCAAGTTTTTCAAGATGATTTTCAAGATTTTTATTTTTAATGAGATGAGATCCTACTCTTGTGCGATGCGTATAAGCATTTGCTTTAAGTGGTTCAATACTCGGACTTGTACCAATAATGATACTTGAATTTGCGTTTGGTGCAATTGCAAGAAGATGGGCATTGCGTTTACCTGAACCAACCATATCTGGAGCTTCACCACGTTCTTTACCAAGAATATATGTTTGCTTTAATGCTTCTTCTTTAATATGTTTAAATATTTCAATATTTTTATTTAATGCTTCTTCTGATTCAAATGCTATATTTTTTGATTGCAAATATGAATGATAACCCATTGCACCAAGACCAAGTGAACGTTCACGATAAGCAGAATACTTTGCTTTTGATAAAGTATCTGGACAATATTTAATAAAATATTCGAGCACATTATCAAGAAAACGAATAAGGTCTTGGATCATATTTGTTTTAGACCATTTATCATATTGTTCAATATTTACTGATGACAGACAACAAACGGCTGTTCTTTCATTATTTGTAGCAAGTTCTATCTCAGAACAAAGATTTGAACCATGAAGAGTTAACCCTAAATCTTTTTGTTCTTGAGGTAATGCACGAATTGCAGTATCAATAAAATGAATATAAGGTTCACCAGTACGATATCTTGCCTCAAGTAATTGTTCCCATAATTTACGTGCAGATAATGTTTCTGTAATTTCTTTTGTATGCGGGTCAATTAAATCCCAAGTACCATTTGCTTCAACTGCATGCATAAACAAATCTGTAATATTGACGCCATGATGTAGATTAAGATTTTTTCGATTAATATCACCTTGAGGTATTCTCATTTGGATAAACTCAACAATATCAGGATGTGATATATCTAAATAAGCCGCATAGGAACCTTTACGTGTACGACCTTGTTTATATGCAGTCATATCAGCATCTACTGTATGTATAAAAGGAATTGGGCCAGGAGCTTTATCTGAATTTGAACGAATTGAAGACCAATGACCTCCAACTCCTCCACCTTTTACAGATAGCCATCGTAATTCTGTTGTATGGTCAATAAGTCCTTCAAGAGTATCATCAACATATGTCAAGAAACAAGAAATTGGAAGAGCTCTTGGTTTTTCACCTTGTTTTGGAGCATTACTTAGTACAGGAGAAGAAAACATGAACCAACCTTTTGAGGCATAGTCATATATTCTTTGGGCAAATTCATCGTCGCCATTTGAATAGCATTGAGCAGCACGAGCAAAAGCCTCTTGTGGTGATGACTCATCAGGAAGACAATAATAATCTTTAATTAATGTTTGTGCTTGTTCAGAAAGATGTTTATCTCGCTTGAATGCTATTTTTACCAATACTTTTCTCCTTCTATATTTGATGTAATTATATATAATACAACGAACTTATAAAAAAGTATATAGAAATTTAAAATTTTATTTTTCTAGAGTAGTAGGAGTTTCGTCTTTTGGTTTTACTGAATCTTCATAATACACAATTATGCTTTTTTGTTGATTGATATATCTTCTAAGATCTGCAACATTAAGAGAAAGATTTTCATAACTTGGAATTGACATTGCAACAATAACAAATTCGCCATTTCCACCTTTAAAACGTTCAATAAACTCTTCAAGATTTTCTTCAGTGACAACATAAAATTCAACGGGATTCAATACAATTGGCTTAGGTCTATTCATAATAGGCACATTCTGTTTTTGTATCACAGTTTTAGTGACTATTGTTTCAATAGGCTTTGGTGATTTAAATATGCTACATCCACTAATTATTAGGGATAGCAGTATCAGATTCAATATCTTTAAAAACTTGGGCAGTTCCATCGTTTATTCTTTTTTCTATTTGAGCAGGTTTTCTCAACGCTAATAGAGTCAAATTATGCTTATTTAGTTTTCTACGAAGTTCATCAAGATATTGTTCATTTTCTGTCATCGATGTTTGAAGATTTGATAGTAGTTCTTGATTTTTTTCTTGATCTTCTATTTGTTGTTTAATTGTTGCTTCTTGTGTTTCAGTAATTGATTTGAGAGTAGCGATATTTGCGGCAGCGGCTTCAAGTCTTGCTTGAGTATCTTTGTAATAAAAATATCCGCCGCCGCAAAATCCACTAATCAATATAATAAGAATAATATAAGGCATATTATTTTATTTTGCTTTTTCTTCTTTGTAAAGTGTCCATGCACCATATACAATTGCTGCATAAGCTGCTATTTTAGTAAATGGACCAGCTATGATAATTGCAACGCCAACTCCAATTAGAGCAACACCATCGTATGATGTTCTTTCTTTTAGACGGTTTTTTACCCAATTGTATGCTGTTTTAATCATCTATTTTTTCCTTTGTAATTATTGATACTAATTTTGCTTCACCAGATACTTGATTTCTCAATATAACTTCATGGTTTCTATTTGATTTTATATATTCAAATATCTGGCGTTCGTATTCTTCAAACGTAGATAGATATTTTGCCCAACGTTCATATTTCATTTTACCTGGAGCAAGTCTTTTAAAGATATGATCAGGAACATCAAAAACTTTTCTTTTCTTTTTTGGATTAACTGGAACAATACCATCATCACCAGCACCGGCAACTGAAGTAGTTCCTGTAAATTCTTTAAATCTATCAACCATAACAATAAGCCTTTTAATAAAATTATCTAATATATTATTTATATATTTATCTTTTTATAAATGATGTCTGATTTATTTATTCTTCCAATACGTTTATATTGATGTATATCTTCCATATATTTTGTTAATAAATCTGGTTTATATGATTCAACTATTACTATTGGTGAATTATATATCAATGTGTTTTTCATTCCATCAAGGATTTGTAATTCATATCCTTCTACATCTATTTTAATTGCATCAACATTTTTAAAATAAAGAGAATCAATTGGTAGAATTTTTACTTTTGAAATTTTATTTGGTTTCCATTTTTTATTAAGAAAATGTGGTTTAAATTGTGAATTTAATATTGAACCAACATTTCGATATTTATTATTATACGCAAGTTGAACATAATCATATCGTGATCCACAACCAAAATCATATACATATGAATTTTTATAATCTTGCATATTCATAAGTAAAGCTTGTCTTGATTCTTCATTAATTTCAAATGAATGTACTTCTTCAAAATCGTTAATAGCACCTCTTGAAATAGCCCCAAATGCTGCACCAATGTCAAGAAAAACTCTTTTTGATTTACAAAGTTTTTTAAAAGCTTCTAATATTGGTCGATTAAATCTTTCAAGACCATAAAGCATTTTTTCTTCTGACTTTGTAGAAATGCCATGACAATCATCATCAGGTAAATACCAATTATTTGATAGACTTTTCATTTGTGATATTTACTTTTTTAAAATATTTTTTATCTAATTCATAATCTTTTCGAAGAAAATGTATTATTGTTTCTATACCTTCTTCAGCAATATTAATTGGTAAAAATCTATCGTATCCATTAAAATATTGAATCATTTCTTTATGTGTTATATTCCATTGCTCTTCCCATAAATCAAGTACCATATTAATATTTGGCAAATCTAAAGATCGAGCAATTCGAATTGGATAATCTTTTTTTCCATTTTTTATATGATTTAATCTTGAATTAATCCAATCATCGAGTGGTCGATATTGCATAATAAAATATGAGTTTGGATAATCTTCATCCAATTCTTGAAAGTATTCATTTCCTTCTATATATTCATTATTTTCACAATAACTAAAATCTGAATAAAAATCATAATAATCAATTCCATGAAGCATAGGAAGATTCATTATATAATTACTTTTCATTCTTTTTGCAAGAAAGTCCATATTGTTTTTCCAATGAATGCTATTATAATGATTATTGAGGAAAAACTCATGAAAGGCACAAGTTGCAGTCTTATTATATCCTATCAAAAAGACTTTTGGAAGCATAACTAAAGAGCTGCAGTAATTATTGATACACCAAGAATAAGATATGACATAGCAGTAGTTGCATTTGCTTGGGCTTTGACTTGATCAAGTCTTACAGTATCTTCAAGCAATTCTTTACATTCACTTGCGCTAATTTCATCATTCTTATAAGAATCCAAAATGTTTTGAACAATAGACGCTTTGTTTGCCACTTCAGCATCATCGCTATTCATTAATTCTTCGATTGAAGGTATTTGTTCTGTCATATTAGTATCTCACCATAATTGCACGTGATAATTCATGTGTTTGTTCAATTAATATTTTTTGTTTTAACCTACAATAAGCAACACTCAATTCTTTTGAATCAATACGTTTTCTAAAGTCATTAAGGGTTTCTTTAATTGGTTTTATCATTTCAATTATATCTTTAGTTTTTTTATTGATTGAATATTGCTCTAACCAAAAAACATTATATTCTAATGATGAAACATGAAATGATAAATCTTGCATTACATCGCAATTTAACTTATTAGCCCCAACATTTATATCTACAGATCTATAAGCTTGATTATCGTCCCAAAAGCTTATATTAGCAAATGAACAACTTGATATAAAAATTATCAAAGAAAGTAAAAATATATTTTTCATTTAACAAAACCTTATGTGATTATTATAGTCATAGCATGAATATGAAATATCATTATTGATTGGCATTTCATATGTAATTGCAGATATAATAATAAAGATAATATAAATTATAATTGATATTTTCATTAACAATATCTTGGTTTATAGTAACCATTAAATCGATCATAACAATATTTATTACCACGTAAATAGCCACGCCGTGGATGAGCACGAGGATAATAATTATTGCCATATATATAACCACGCCTTGGATGAGCATATAATGGAGGATAATAATTATTGCCCTCCCAATGACCACGAGGTTGATAATGTCGATCGATAAAAACAGTCTCTCTATGTGTTACACTTCTTTGCGCTCTTTCATTTGAGGCATCTGATACTATAATACCTGCAAGGGTACCGCCAATAAATGCTTCTTCAGGGCTACAAGCAGACAATGCTAATATAGCGAAGGTTAATCCAATTATTTTTTTCATATTATATTCCTTTCTTGTATATTAATTATATTATAGATATGGATCTATGTAAATAGATTTATCTTATTTACTTCTTCAGTTCTGGTATTGTTACATAAGTTGCTTTCATTGTTTTCAAATGAATTGCTTTGTAAACGTTAACACCAAATACATCTCCAACAAAAGAATTTTCTTCAATACGAACTTGATCATTATTATAAACATATTCTTCTAAAGTATCAATAATCATTTTAGGTTGTGAACATTGAATACGATAAACTCCAGGAATTGGTTCATTTTTTTCAGATATCCACATTGTATTATAATTTTCTGGCAATAAATCTATTGTCTCAACATTACATTCTTTAAGAGCTTTTTCAAGTCCATCATCTGAAATATTATATTTTTCTTTAATGAGATAAAGAGCAGCAACATATGACGCAAGAGTAGAACCACCACCTGGAACTTTTGCCATTAATTTTTTAATATTAAAAACAAGACGAATAAATGGAGTAAAGTATTCTTTTTTTAGTCTCTTTTGTTTATCTCTTTTATTTGGATCTGGTTCACCAGCAATTGTACCATAATTCTTATTGACATTACCATTTTTATCAATAATACCATGTTCAAAAGCTTTCGTTTTTTCAAAAGGCGTTGTAAGAAGCCTTAAAAAACGAAGTGTATAAACAAGGTCAGCTGCTTTTTTAAATATACCCATTATATTTTCCTTAACTGATTTATCACATTTTCATCCATTTTAATATCAGTATATTCTGTATTTTTAATATATTTTAAAAAAATTAAAAATGGTTTTAATATACTCCAATACTCTTTTTTATTTAATTTAAATTCAAGTATTTTAAGTGTTGGTTTAATTCCAAACACATTTGCTAATTGTATTAAATGATTCAATATAAGTCTTTCACTTAATACATTATTTATTATATAACGATTTAGAAGTCTTTTAATATATTTAAATTTATTTAAATCGCTTTTAAATTCTTCTGGATCAATACCTAAAGGATTATAGTAATTTCTAGCTGCAAATAAAAAAATATTTTCTTCTGTTATTGTATCAAATTCATCAAGCATTATATATCCTATAATTTATAAACTTAATTATATTTATAAATCAGTATGATCACTTCTTTCAATCCAATCACTTAATACAAATTTTCGATGAGGATTAACAGAAACATTAAATCTAGTTATTAAATCTCTATTAACAAGAAAGGTACTTTTAGAATCTTTTGTAGCAAGTCCTATTGGAACATCTTTATATAATTTATTATTAAATCTTATATCAATATGAACAATTGGTCTTTCATCAATTTTACCAACATGTTGTGGATAAGACATACCTTGTAGTTTAGAAACAAATTTCTTACCGTCTTTTTCCCATTTAATAGTTTTATTATCATGTTCAATTTTATCAACAACAAACATGCTAGCTTTTGTTCCATTACCAGTATCAAGTTTGGCACGAATAGGACCATAACCTATAATATCAATTTGTTCAAGATAACCTGCTTCTTGTATCATATTTGAATGACGACGTGATTCAAATGAGAAATAATCAACAACCTTTTCAACTATATTTTCAGCTGTTGTTTTACCAAGGGGTTTACCA
>Ga0222714_10000235_pt1 | contig 66209 bp, 57 predicted proteins | sample C33_3DmetaG_FD_165048 | JGI IMG/M metagenome (GOLD analysis project Ga0222714, IMG submission 165048) | Estuarine water microbial communities from San Francisco Bay, California, United States - C33_3D | ecosystem: Environmental > Aquatic > Marine > Unclassified | place: USA: California... | reverse complement strand
CGCGCGGATCATCCGGCAGTCTGAGGAGGCGTTCCTAGACCTCTACGCCAGTCTGCCGGTGTCACACTGGGCATGCTTTCACGTGATGCTAGCCGAGCTCGGGCTGTTTCGCTCGGACCGCATGCGATTCCCTCTCCTCTCTCCTCAACCCGCCGACCGCAAAACCATCGTCAAGGTCATGCGCGCAGCCGTGAAGGCAGCATGACCGATCAGCCATCTTTACCCATCAAATTAACCCTGCCAGAACCCGTGCCCGTGGCCATAGAACCCGCGGAGGAAATCCGTTAGGGTGCTCGCAATTAGGATACGTCAGGCTGCATCGGTAAAAATTCAGAGGGATACTTAATTTTGCCACCAGGGCGTTCGTTTAATTCTTCGTGGTGACGCTTTGGTGTAAGCCCCCTCGAGGCTAGACACCGGCCAAATAAAATCAGAAGGCCGCCCTAACTCACATGATCCCCATGTAACGTCTCTCAAGTAACATAACTATGGAGTCGCTTAACGAAAAAAAAGTATTTCGGCTACGACTCATGCAAGGCAAGGCGCCACTCTCAAATGCGAGAAGAGTACTAGATCTCGCTGTCATATTCTTGGCCGTATCGGTTAGTTACTGCCAGGGCGCTTCGACAACTGACACTTTAATCTCAGTAGCGCGGGCACGTCACGGGGTCCAAGGCGAGCGAGCGGCACAATTCTTAGTGGATCACATGCCCCTCGCTGATAGAAATTTCCTCGAGGCGGATTTTCTCATCGAAAATCTGGAGCTAGCTTTCGCGGCTCGAGCAGAATTTCCTTGGTCAGCAACTGTACCCGAAGAGCTCTTTCTAAATGATGTTCTACCTTACGCGGTTTTTGACGAAAAGCGTGAACCATGGCGCCAACGAATGTATGGGATCGCCCGAGAGCTGGTAAGTGGGTCAGCATCAGCGTCTGAGGCCGTGCAGCGATTGAATCGAGATCTCTTCAACAAAATTGAAGTGCACTACAGCAGAGAGCGTAATAAACCTAATCAGAGTTGGCGCGAATCTGAGCAGCTGGGTTTTGCATCATGCACTGGCCTCACAATAATTCTTGTCCAAGCTTGCCGGGCAGTAGGTATACCAGCGCGTGCAGTGGGAACCCCTATGTGGAGTAACCAAAGGGGTAACCATACTTGGATAGAAATTTGGGATGGTAGTTGGCACTACACTGGAGCAGATGAATACGACCCGCTGGGGCTCGATCGCGGCTGGTTCTCAGCAGATGCCGCCGCAGCCATTAGCGATGATCCCAAACTGGCGATCTATGCGACTACGTGGAAAAAATCTGGCCTCAGTTTTCCAATGGTCTGGGCTCAAGAAAATAGCGACGTTGCTGCCATCAACGTTACCGACCGCTATGCCAGCAGCAGCGCGATAGATCGATCCTATGCTGAGCTGGGAGTGCGGTTATGGGAACGCAAAGGCGGGAATCGAATTGAAGCCCAAGTGAAGATTGTCGATGCAGACGGTTATTTGCGGGGTGAAGGGGTGACTAAAGGTAGCACTTTTGATCTCAACGACCTCGCTCGTTTTAGAATACCAGTAGGCCTTAGCGGATGGTTAGAATTCGAACAAGGTGGAGAAATTCGTGTGTCTTCACTTGATCCGCAACCTAGCGGCACAACCACATATGATTATTTTTGGTCGGAATTGACCCCAGTCAGGTCAACTTCAACTACAGCCGATCGATCAACCCTTAATAGGCCCCTAGACTGACTCTCTAGGGGGAGAACGTGAGGTCTGTCACACCTGTGCATGTTTCCTGCCCTGCGAGGCCCCCTTTACCCTATGATCTCATTTGTTTCGTTCGTCTCCTTTACCGCCTTGGTCGGGCTGCTGTCGTGGTGGTTTACCCGCCGCGAAGATCACGGCGATGCCAACAATTACTTTTTGGCGGGCAAAAGCCTCCCTTGGTATGTCGTAGCGGGTTCCCTGATGCTCACCAACCTGTCCACGGAGCAGCTGATCGGGCTCAATGGCAGCGCTTACCTGAGCGGAACCGTGGTGATGGCGTTCGAAGTGGTGGCGGCCGTCGGCCTGGTCGTAATGGCACTCTATTTCCTCCCGCGTTATTGGCATAATGGCATCGCCACGGTTCCGCAGTTTCTCGAGCGGCGCTTTGACGCCCAGACGCGGCAAATTCTGAGCGGAATGTTTCTTGTATTTCTCGTGCTCAACTTTCTGCCCTTCGTGCTCTACTCCGGCGCCTTGGGGATGAATGGATTATTCAATGTGAAAGCGATCTTGGGCGTCAGCGAAGCCGCTTCCATTTGGATCATGGTCTGGTTGATCGGCACCGTGGGAGCCATTTATGCCATTTGGGGCGGGCTCAAAGCTGTGGCGGTGTCGGATACGATCAATGGCGTCGGCCTGCTGGTTGGGGGGATGGCCATTCCCATACTCGGCCTGCTGGCGCTGGGTGAAGGGAGCCTCTGGACCGGGGTGGATGTGATCCTGACCAGTCAGGCCGACAAAATCAGTCCGATCGGGGCGGAGGATTCAGCCATCCCTTTTGGCACGCTCTTCACCGGATGCTTGCTGCTCAACGTCTACTACTGGTGCACGAACCAGACCATCGTGCAGCGCACCTTTGGCGCAAAGTCACTCGCTGAAGGCCAGAAAGGGGTGCTCACCACGGCATTTCTCAAACTCCTCGGTCCGCTCTACCTTGTTTTGCCCGGCATCATTGCGTTGGAGATGTTCGGGCCCAGCCTCGGCAATGGTGACAGTGCCTATCCCCGGCTCGTGGCCGAGGTGCTCCCCCCGTATCTCACGGGTATCTTTGGCGCGGTGATGTTCGGTGCGATTTTGAGTTCATTCAACAGCGGCTTGCACAGTTGCTCCACCCTCTTCGGGTTGGATATTTATCAGGGCCTCATTAATCCCCATGCCGATGGCCGGCGGGTCGTGGTCGTCGGCAAAATGTTCGGCCTTGGACTGGCGGTTTTCGCGATGTGCCTGGCACCCGTCATCGCCAACGCGCCCGACGGGCTTTTCATTTTGATGAAGAAATTGGCCGCCATTTTCAATGTCCCGATCCTTGCCGTGATTATGATGGCCATGACCACCAAATCGGTGCCGGCGTATGCGGCCAAAATCTCAATGTTCATGGGCATGGCCTCCTATTGCATTTTCACGTGGGGCCTGGGGGAAACCCTTTTCGGTTTCAAGATACACTGGCTGCACTTCGTCTTTGTGAACTTCGCCTTTCTTTGTGCCTTCATGCTGTTCATGGGGAAACTATCCCCTGCCGGAAAAACGGCGCAATTTGCCCAAAATCTGGTGGGGGGCTCAAGCGAATGGAAGCCGGTGCGCTGGGTGAGTGCGGTAGTGATTGCAGCGACGGTTGGAATTTACGTCGCCTTGGATGTTCTGGGCTCGTAACACAGGTTAGTGATTCCCACTTAAACGCTTGGGCCGGAGCTCGTCTCTGCCAACGAAAAGGTCTGCTTGGTAGCGGCGGTTGGCCGGCCTTAAATTTTTGGACCCGCCCACTACCGTAATGTCGCCTAGGCGCTACACCGCCGGCGGAAACGATCACCTTGTCGCTCCGAGCTCACGAATGAGACTGTCTCGCGATATGCGTCGGGTGCCGCGCTCAACCCTTGCGCCGCACAGGCACGTGGACCTCGAAGCGCTTTAAAAAGCCGGGCAGAAACGGACCATTCCAGAACACACCGTATGCCGGGCCCGTCGCCTCCAGCTGCGGCTGGATGCTGAGCCAATCCTGCAATTTGTCGCGCACCTCTACGAAGTTCTTCTCGGAGTAGCCGCCGCGCGCTCCGAGGCTGACCACCAGACGCTCCGGCACCTCTACCACCTCGACCCCGCCACCGCTGTCGACCACCTTAGCCCGCTGGCTCGGCGCCACCCAGAAACACATCGCGGTCCCGTCCACCTGAGCCTCGACCGGCGTGGTCATAGCGATGTCGTGCGTCGAGATGTAGCGGAACAGCGGACGGAATAGTCGGTTGGCCTGGTCGAAGTAGTTTCCGGAGCCGGACGACTTCAGCAGCACGCCGGCGGGCAGAGTCTTAATCTCGGGCATGCCCACAGGAGACGGGGGAAAGGCTTGCTCGGTGGCTATGGCGATTGAGGGTAGAAAGATGAGGAGGAGCAGTAGGTTGCGCGGCATGATAGACCGTGGCTATATGCCACCCGATCGCAAGCGCAGCGTGACCAGTTTCCGAAAGGAGGCCGGAGGCCGACTGGAACCCGAACCAGAGCGAATAGCTCGTAACTCACCTCGAGGGAATCGAGGAAATATGGTACCCGGGAAAGGACTCGAACCTTCACGCCTTACGGCATCGGCTTCTAAGACCGACGTGTCTGCCATTCCACCACCCGGGCGGGTGTGATATTCCGCGAAACTGTGCCGTCTCGAGGGTCGGGGGCAAGCGCCTTGTGCAAAACTAGAGTGGGAGTGTCGGTAAAAACTGTGGCGGCCGGCGCGCCAGGCAGTGCCGTTCAAAATCCGCCGCGATGGCCAGCAGGCTGGCCTCGGTCCAGGCCGTCCCGGTGAAAGAAATCCCCACGGGCAGCCCCCGTACCTGCCCCATCGGCACCGTCACGGATGGATATCCCGACACCGCCGCCCAACTCGAACTGCCACCGGTATAACAGTCGCCATTGACCGGATCGATCATCCATGCCGGCCCATTCGTGATCATGACCAACGCATCCAGTTTATGCTCCGCCACCGCCGCATCGATTCCTTCCGCTTGGGATATCCGTCGACAAGTCGCGCGCGCATCAAGGTAGGCCGGATCGCTCAATGGGCCTTTGCTCTGAGCTTGCTCCAACAGCTCCTGTTGAAAAAATTTCATCTCCGTGTCAGCATGGGCAATATTGTAGGCGATGAGTTCTTCCAACGTTTTCACCGGTGCGTCAGGACCGCGCGAGGCAAGGTAGGCATTCAATCCCGCCTTGAATTCGTAAAGCATGACCTCGAGCTCAGCCTCCCCGAAATCGTTCATCGAAGGAAGGATGACCGGCTCGATCAACTCCGCCCCAGCCTGACGCAAGGTGGCCAGCGCTGCATCAAAGACCGGATCCAGCTGAGGATGCAGATTGAAACCACCCCGCAGCACACCGAGGCGCGCACCTTTCAGCACCGATCGATCCAACCCCGCCGCATAATCGATGGGCAAATCCGTCGGGCGATTCGTGGTTGTGGCGACATCACGATCATCAACGGAGGCCATCGCCGTGAGTAGATGCGCGGCGTCCCGCACCGTCCGCGCCATCGGACCAGCGGTGTCCTGACTGGCAGAAATGGGAATAATCCCGGTGCGACTGACCAATCCCACCGTGGGTTTGATGCCCACAATACCGCACACTGAGGAAGGGGAGACCACCGAGCCATCAGTCTCTGTGCCGATTCCGACCACACACAAATTCGCCGAGACCGCCGCACCCGTGCCTGAACTGGAACCGGATGTGTTGCGATCCAGTGCATAAGGATTGCGGGTCTGTCCGCCGCGTCCGCTCCAGCCGCTGATCGAATGCGAGGAACGGAAGTTCGCCCACTCGCTGAGATTGGTTTTGCCCAACATCACCGCGCCGGCCTTGCGCAAGTGCGCGACCACGGTCGAGTCCTGCAAGGGCCGTCCCTTCGCCAAGGCCAATGACCCGGCACTCGTGCGCATCTTGTCGGCCGAGTCCAGGTTGTCCTTCACCAAGACCGGAATGCCATGCAACGCTCCGCGCACTTTGCCCTGCGCGCGTTCCTGGTCCGCCTGCCGCGCAATTTCGAGTGCATCGGGATTCAGCTCGATTACGGAATTCAATTTGGGTCCGCTCCGATCGATTGTCGCAATGCGGTCGAGGTAGGCCTGCGTCAGCTCGACCGCCGTCACCTGCCCGGCAGCCATCGCGTGTTGCAACTGATCAATCGTCGCTTCGGCCCAGGGAAACTCCTCGGCCGGTGAAAACGCGGCGGCAGAAGCGGCCACCAAATCAATCGGCTTCACCGCGGCCATGGCCGCCCCTGCGACCAGGGTCTTTTGGAGAAATTTACGACGCTCGAGTTTCATGCGTTGATCGCTATGCCCAACCGGTCGCCCATGCGTCCGTAGGTTTCCATGCACTGGTTGCTTTGTTGCACGAGATCCGCGTCGAACTTGATCTTATCGCGCTGGAACAGCGTGATGACGCAAGACCCACCAAATTTGAAGAGGCCCTTCTCGTCGCCCTTGTTCAGCACCCGGCCCTCGACGTAGGTTTGTTTGATGCTGCCGACGTTGGTGGCACCGACTTCCAGCATCGCCACCGTGCCGAATTGCGGCGAATTGATCAGGGTCAGCATGCGCTTGTTTTCCACGAGGTAGCGGATGTTTTTGCGCAGCGCGATCGGACTCACCGAATAGAGCCAACCGTTGATCAATTTCGGTGTGGCGGGCTGACCGGTGACGGAAAGGTGAAACCGATGATAGTCCACCGGGCACAGGCGGGAGATCAACATGGAGCCGCCGGCAAATTTGGCACCGAGTTCGGTGTCACCCAACAGGTCGGTTACGCTGAACTTCGCCCCTTTCACGTAAAAGCCTTCAGCCGCGTCCAAATTCTGAAATGCCAGGTGCCGGCCATCGGCGGGCAGGACCGCGGTGTGTTCCCCGGCATCAATCGGGCGGCATTCCGGTTTCAGGGCGCGGGAAAAGAACTCGTTGAAAGTGCGGTAGTCGAAAGCGGACTTCGCAAACTCATCCACGTCCAAGTCATATTTCACGATAAAAGGCAGAACCTTCAGCGCACTGACCCGCTTGTTCATCTGCCAGCCGTAGTAGGAGGAAAAAAACTTTCGCCGTGCCAGCAACCACACCGCCGCGCGTCCCGCCGGATTGTCGTAGGCAAACCGCAACCAGCGTTCACCAAACACTTGTTCCGTCTCCACGGTCTTCTTGTAGCGGTCGTAATAGCGGATCGGATCGGCAGGCATGTCCCCACAGGTTCGTCCATCGCACCGTCCGCGGCAAGCCAACTGTCCGACGCAAATACTGCGGCCCGCATTTGCTACCGGTGGGTCCGCATGCCATGCTTGGCGACATGGAAAATTTCACTTTTCACAACCCCACCCGAATTCTCTTTGGCCGCGGCCAGATCGCCTCATTGGACAAGGAGCTTCCAACCGAGGCCCGCGTCCTCCTGCTGGCCGGCGGTGGCAGTATCAAAAAGAACGGCGTCTACGATCAGGTCATCAAGGCGCTCGGTTCCCGGCACGTGGTGGAATTCTTCGGCGTCGAGGCGAACCCGGATTTCGACACCCTGATGAAAGCGGTCGAGCTCGGCCGGAAGGCAAAGGTCACTTGGATTCTCCCCGTTGGCGGCGGCTCGGTCCTTGATGGCGCCAAGCTGGTCGCCGCCGCGATCGATTATAAGGGTGACCCCTGGGACATCCCCGCGAAGCGGATGAGCGACCTGCCGCACGCCCTGCCGATCGGCGCGGTTCTGACCCTCCCGGCCACCGGTTCGGAATCCAATGGCGCCGCCGTGATCTCTCGCCGCGCCACCAAGGAAAAACTGCCGTTCATCAGCCCGCATGTTTACCCGCGCTTTTCCATCCTTGATCCGGAGACCACGTTCTCCCTGCCGCCGCGCCAGATCGCCAATGGCATCGGCGACGCGTTTTGCCATGTGATCGAGCAATATCTCACTTATCCGGCCAACGCCGCTGTGCAGGATCGGTTTGCCGAAAGTGTCATGCGCACGCTGATCGAAGTCGGACCCAAGACGCTCGCCAATCCCACCGATTACGATGCGCGTTCGAATCTCGTCTGGGCCGCCACCTGCGCCCTCAACGGCTGGATCGGGGTAGGCGTGCCGCAGGATTGGGCCACCCACATGATCGGCCATGAGCTCACCGCGCTCCATGAAATCGATCATGCGTGCACCCTCGCCATCGTGTTGCCCAGCCTGCTGCATATGCAACGTGGTCCGAAGCGGGCCAAGCTGCTGCAATACGCCGATCGCGTCTGGGATCTGCGGGACGGTCCGGAGCACGAGCGCATTGACCGCGCGATCGCGAAGACCCGTGGGTTCTACGAGTCCATCGGGATCAAAACCCGTCTTTCCGATTACAAGGTTGGCGCCGACACCGCCGCTGAGGTTGCCCGTCGCCTCAAGTCACGCGGCATGGTCGAACTCGGCGAGCACGGCGATATCACGCCGGAAAAGGTGGAGCAGATCCTCCGCACCGCCGCGTAAGGATCAGGCACCGCTATCCCCGCTGTTCTTGGCGGCGGATGCGGCTTCCTTGGCCGCTTTCTTTTCCTCCCTTTGCTGCTGCGCCTTCTTCACGGAAGCCATGCTGCGCTGCCGTAGTGCCTCGTAAATCGGGGTGTTGCCCAGCGCCTCGGCCACGCCATAGGCACACAGGCAGCTGACCAGCAGCGGCAGCATGAAAGAGTAACTGGCGGTCAGCTCCAGCATCAGAATAATTCCGGTCAGCGGCGCGCGCACGATGGCCGTGAACAGCGCGCCCATGCCCAGCACACAGAATACCTGCGGACTGATCCCGGCTGACCCCATGAAATGTTCGACCCCGGCACCAAACCAAAGACCGCCCAACGCCCCCAACACCAGCAACGGCGCGAAGATACCGCCGGCCGCCCCTGAACTGTAGCTAACCATGGTCAGGGAAAAACGTGCGAGCAGGAACAATGGCATCAGCCCGATGGCAATTTTTCCGGACAAGGACAGTTGCACCAGCTCGCCACCGGAACCGGCCAAACCCGGCACCGTCCAACCGACAAAGCCGACAAAGATTCCCGCCGCCGCACCCACGGCAAACGCCGGCCATTTCAACAGCCGTTCCCGCAGTGATATCGTGGTAAGCAATCCACGATTGAACACCACCCCGAGCCCACCCATCGCGAGCCCGAGCAAAGCCGCCCACGGCAGCGAAGACACGCCGGGCGCGGCCAACCCGATAAAATGGAACACCGGGGATTCCCCGATCATCAGGCGTGAAACGACATCGGCCGTAACCGAGGACAGAAACGCCGCCACAAACATCACGGGCGTGAAATTGCCGTGCAGTTCCTCGAGCACAAAAATCAACCCCGAGAGCGGCGCGTTGAACGCCGCCGCCAGACCGGCACCAGCACCCGCGCTCATCAAGGCCCGGCGCTCACCCTCACCGGCCTTTACCTTGAACCACTCCGAGACCATGAAGCCGCTCGCCGCACCCATCTGCACCGTGGGGCCTTCGCGACCGAGCGCCAGCCCTCCGCCAATCCCCGCCACGCCGGCCAGAAATTTTATCGGCAGGAGCTTCTTCCACTCTGGTTCAGCCTCACGGCGGAGCACCGATTGCACATTGGGAATGCCACTACCGGCGGCATGCGGCGCGAAGCGGCGGACCAGCCAAACCCCGAGACCGCCGCCTACGGCTCCCAACGCCAAGGCAACTGGCAGGCTGATCCAACCGTCAAAATTCTCTACAAAATGAATCCGCAGTAGCTCGACTCCGTCCAACGCCAGCCGGAAGACCGAAGCCAGCGTCCCGGCCACCACCCCGACCAAAAGGGCTTTGAGAATGATTTGGCGCCGGCGAACCTCGCCGGCGCCAAGACCGAAACTGTTTTCTGCGTGCACGCCGCATACTAACCACCTGCATGCCGGGACATACAAGAAGTTTGCTAAAAAGTGCGGTCTAGCTCTGCAAAGTTTATGCCATAATCAGCGCGTCGTCCTTGACCGAGAACGTCACGGCGGTGCCTTCGGCGACTTCGCCGCTGATGAGGGCGCGGGCGAGTTTCGTCTCGATCTGACGTTGCAGGAAGCGCTTGAGCGGACGCGCGCCGAAGACCGGGTCGTAGCCCTTGAGCGCCGCCCATTCCTTGGCCTTCTTGTCCAGCGTGACGGTCACGCGCCGGTCCGCCAGCCGCTTGTTCAGGTCGACGAGCAGCAGGTCGACGATCATGGTGATCTCGTCCAGCGTGAGCGGTTTGAAGAGAATCGTCTCGTCGATGCGGTTGAGAAACTCGGGGCGGAACGCCTTGCGCAGCTCGGCCATGACGCTCTCGCGCACGGTCTCGGAGATCGTGTCGCCGGTCACGCCCTCGAGGAGGAAGCGCGAGCCGAGGTTGGAGGTCATGATGATGATCGTGTTCTTGAAGTCCACGGTGCGGCCCTGGCTGTCGGTGATGCGGCCGTCGTCGAGCACCTGCAGGAGCACGTTGAAGACATCGGGATGCGCCTTCTCGATTTCGTCGAACAGCACCACGGCGTAGGGCTTGCGGCGCACGGCCTCGGTCAGCTGACCGCCCTCATCGTAACCGACGTAGCCGGGAGGCGCGCCGATGAGGCGCGACACGCTGTGCTTCTCCATGTATTCCGACATGTCGATGCGCACGACCGCGGCCTCGGTGTCGAAGAGGGTTTCGGCGAGGGTCTTGGCGAGCTCGGTCTTGCCGACGCCCGTCGGGCCGAGGAAGAGGAACGAACCCACGGGACGCCGCGGATCCTTGATGCCGCTGCGGGCGCGCAGGATCGACTCGGTCACCAGCGTGACCGCCTCGTCCTGGCCGATGACGCGCTGGTGCAGCACGTCCTCGAGCCGGAGCAGCTTTTCCTTTTCGCCCTCGACCAAACGCGTCACGGGCACGCCGCTCCACTTGGAGACGATCTCGGCGATCTCCTCCTGCGAGACTTCTTCCTTGAAGAGTGAGTTCTGCGGGCGCTCGTGCTTCTCCGCCTTCTTGAGGGCGGCCTCGAGTTGGGGAATCTTGCCGTGGCGCAACTCGGCGACCTTGTTGAGGTCGTAGGCGCGCTCGGCCTTTTCCATTTCGAGGCGGACCGCCTCCAGCTCTTCGCGCTGCTTGCGGACCTTGTCGATGGCGGCCTTTTCCTTCTCCCACTGGCGCTTGATGATATCCGCCTGCGCCTTGGCGTCGGCGAGTTCCTTGCGCAGGGTCGTGAGTCGGCGCTTGGAGGCCTCGTCCTTTTCCTTGGCGAGGGCGGTTTCCTCGATCTCCAGGCGCAGGACCTTGCGGGTGAGCTCATCGAGCTCCTGCGGCATCGAGTCGATCTCCGTCCGGATCATCGCACAGGCCTCGTCGACGAGGTCGATCGCCTTGTCGGGCAGGAAGCGGTCGCTGATGTAGCGGTCGGATAGGACGGCGGCGCTGACGAGCGCGTTGTCCTGGATGTGCACGCCGTGGTGCAGTTCAAAGCGTTCGCGGAGGCCGCGCAGGATCGAGATCGCGTCCTCGACCGAGGGCTGGTCCACCTGCACGGGTTGGAAGCGGCGCTCCAGCGCGGCGTCCTTCTCGATGTGCTTGCGGTATTCGTCGAGTGTGGTCGCACCGATACAGTGCAACTCGCCGCGGGCGAGCATGGGCTTGAGCAGGTTGCCCGCGTCCATGGCGCCGTCGACCTTGCCGGCACCCACGATGGTGTGCAGCTCGTCGATGAAAAGGATGATGCGGCCGTCGGCCTGCTTGACCTCGTTCAACACGGCCTTGAGGCGTTCCTCGAATTCGCCGCGGTATTTCGCACCGGCGACGAGCGCGCCCATGTCGAGCGAGAAGATGGTCTTGTCCTTGAGGCCCTCGGGCACGTCGCCCCGCAGGATGCGCTGGGCGAGCCCCTCAACGATGGCGGTCTTGCCGACACCGGGCTCGCCGATGAGGACGGGATTGTTCTTGGTCTTGCGGGAAAGGATGCGGATGGCTCGGCGGATTTCCTCATCGCGGCCGATGACCGGATCCATCTTGCCCTTGCGCGCGAGGGCGACGAGATCGATGCCGTATTTCTCGAGCGATTGGTAGGTCGCTTCGGGATTGTCGGTGGTCACGCGCTGCGCGCCGCGAATCTCCTTGAGGGTCTTGAGCACCTTGGCGCGTTCGAAGCCGAAGCTCTTGAAAAGTTTCTTGAGGCCTTCCGGTTTGGCGACTTCGAGCAACCCGAGGAATAGGTGCTCGACGGAAATGAAGTCATCCTTGAGCGACTTCGCCTCGTCCTCAGCTTTGGTGAGCACTTCGTTGACCGCCTGGGTCACATAAACCTTGGAGGTGTCGACGCTGCCGCTGACCGAGGGCAGGCGCTCGAGTTCGCGTTCGACCGCCAGCTGCACGGCACTCGTGGTGACGTTGAGCTTGTCGATGATGCCGGGCACGATGCCGTTTTCCTGCGCGAGCAAGGCTGCGAGCAGGTGCCACGTCTCCACTTCATTGTGGGAGCGACGGCGTGCCAATGCCTGGGCATCGGTAACCGCCTGGCGTGACATTTGGGTGAGTTTGTTTAAATCCATGTTGAGATATCCTTTGCATAGGACAGGCCAACCGCGTCGCGGTGCGCTTGCCCCGCAAGGTTAATAAGCAGGGATCCGGGTAGTGCCAATCCATCCCATCAATTGTCGCACTACGGGACAGTCTGACTGCCAACTCACTTGCCCTCCGGGGCGGGGTGCCTGATGGTCAAACCGTATATGAGCCGCGCCGGCAAACCACGCTCCCCTACTCCAGCCCTCCCCACCGAGGACAGCGCGATGCGCCTGCAATCCAAGCCCCATCAGTTGGCGGAGTTTCTACGCCAGTCGATTCGGCTCGGTAAACTGGCCGAACCGCTTCCGGGCATGCGGTCATGGAGTCGCGAGCTCGGGGTCAGCCGGCGCACCTTGGACACCGCGCTGCGGCTGTTACAGGCTGAAGGTCTGCTCACGATGCATCCGCGGGGTGCCAAATTGAATCCCGTGGTGGCAGCCAAAACTCCGGCGCCGACCGGAGTCACAAAACGGGTGCGCTGGCTGATCGACGGCACGTATCGTCACTATCTGCACAGCCATCACCGGACATTTGAGCTATTGCATGAGCGACTGCGGGTGCGCGGCATCGAGCTGAAGTCCGAGATTTGCACGCCAGTCCGCTTGCGCGAAATCGCCCGGCAAACGACCAACAGCAACGAACTGCTCCTGCTCGGTTCACTGCCGCCCACCTATCAGGAGCTGTTTGCCGCAACCGGGAAGCCGGTGCTTGTGTTAGGCGAAGTCGCCGCCGGGCTCGACCTGCCCTTCGTCAATTCCGATCAGGCCGGCGCGGTGCGGCACGCGGCCTTCCGACTGCTGCGCAAAGGCTGCACGCATCTGAAACTTGTCCACGTCAAATCTGCAGCGACCGGCATGCGTAGCGCCGTGGCGGCGTTTCGGGCCGCCTGCAGTGAGTGGACCAAAACCCCGGTCACCGGCCAGGCCATCGCCACCGAACTCGACCTTACCTCCCTGCTCAACTCGATGCGGCGGGCCACCGCCCAGATCAAACAACGCACCGGCATCCTCGTGTTGTCCCCCGTGCCGATCGCGATGGTCATAACCGCACTATTGCAACACGGCGTGGCGGTGCCCGCGCAGGCTGAAGTGATCGCCCTGCTGCACTCCGCCGAGTCGACCCATCTCTATCCCCCGCCCCCTGCCTACGCTTGGCCCATGACTGCCATCGTCCGCGAAGTCACCAAGGCCGCGGAGCTCTTTTTCAACACGGGCAGCCTGCCAGCCGGCGGCAAGTTGCTGACCGCCGAAATGGCGAAAGTGTAGGGCGGGATCGCCTGATCCCGCCGACAGACAAGACAAGGTGGAGCGCATTGACCCCAATGCGCTCGTCGCCCTCCCTACAATTTACTTCACAGTCGACTCGATGCCGCGCTTGGCGAGCTGTTCGGCCAGACTCTTCTTGTAACGGGCATAGGCTTCCTCATCCCGGACGGTGGACCCACCGTAACAGAAGGTAGCCACGGCACGCCGCGTGCGATCGGTCTTGTTGATGCCACTCCAATGGATCGTCGCACTGGAATGCGCGACGGCATCGCCTGGTTGCAATTCGATCGGCACGGCGTCGACATTCTTGGGATCAAAGTTTTGCAGGCCTTGGCTGAAGCCGAGCACGCCGCTGGCACCGTGCGGACCGATGCCGCCCTTATGGGAACCGCGGGCATACCAAAGACAGCCGTTGTCGATATCCACTTTGTCGATCGCGATCCAGATGCCGCTCGCGATGTTCGGCTTGCGGCACCAGTAGAAGCCGTCCTGGTGCGCCGGGGTCGCGCTGGTGTCGTAGGGCAGTTTGTTGAACCACTCCAAGCCCTGGGGATCGCACGTGTCCCGCATCAGGTATTCCTGCACCGCGACATGCTTGCCGTTCTGCATGAAATTCTGGAACCACGCATCGTGCTTATTCAACGACTGCATCTTGCGCAGCGTTTCGGGCTTCGAGTAATCATCAAAGAAGGCCTGATCCTTCGGCAGGGTCGGCACGACTTCCTTCACGTAGCGATCGAGGTTACCGGATAACTCGGCAAATTCTTCGGGAGTGAACAGTCCGCGGATGATGACATAGCCATCGCGTTCGTAATCGGTGCGCAGCTCTTCGAGATTCAATTCATTCTTCATGGTCGGGTGGATTTGGGTGAAACGAAATCAGTGGGACTTAAGTTCGATGACCCAAGCATTGGTCCAACCTCGCGGATCACAACGCCACGCCATCGGCTCCCTAATGGGGCCGAAGTCAGGTCGTCACAGCGCCGTTGCGCAGCGGGCCGAAATCATTCCGTATCTGCGCAACCCCATGGCCACAGCCTACTCCCCCGATGATCTCGTGCATACCCCCAGGTTGCCCATCCGTATGTCGCCGGTCGATGGCAACCGCATCACTGCCTGGAGTGAGTTGGGTGATCCCGCCACGCTCGTCCCTGGCTCCGGCCTGCTGGTTGATTTTGGCGAGGAACTGGTCGGCTCCATCAGTTTCGGCGTTGAGGTCGGAGGCACCGCCCACTTGGAAATCATCACCGGCGAAGACCAGGAGGAAGCACTACTGGTGAAGGATCCGTTTCCGCCGGAGCATTGGTATCATCAACCGCACGAACACTTTCACCTGCAGGGTCATCAGGATAATTTGGTCACTCCCGGTCGCCGCGGTTTCCGCTACGTTCATTTTCTCAATCATGGCCCGGCGACCATTCGATTGAACGGGGTGCGGGCGACGTTGGAACGTGCGCCGGTCACGCCCGTCGGTCGTTTCGCGTGCTCCGATCCGCTGCTCAACCAAGCGTGGAATATCAGCTGTCGCACACTGCAGCTTTGCATGCAGGGGTTTTATGAAGATGGGGTGAAGCGCGACGGCATGCTCTGGATCGGCGACTACCGTGTGGAGTTTCTGTGTGCGTGGCCGGTGTTTGCGGACACGACGCTCGCCCGACGCAGCCTGAAAATGATCGCGCACTGCCAGCGGGCCGATGGGGCGCTATCCGCGGTGGCGCTCGATGCGGGCGGACATCTTTATCCGCGTATCGACTACATGGGCGATCTGAGCGTGCACGGCGGATTGCATGAATGGGTCTTGGACAACTACTGCGCCGACTTTGTGAGTGCGGTTTGGGAATATGGGTTGCACAGCGGAGATTTGGATTTCGCCCGTGAACTGATGCCCGCGATTCGCGGCGTGCTCGAATACCTCACGCGCGTGGATTTGACGCAGACCGTGCCCGGGCGCGGGTTCATCACGGACAATCAACCGGAATCGAAAGACTGGTGGGGCAGCCGCGCCGCCTTGGGCTTTCAACTCGCCGCCGCCTTCCGCGATGGGGCAAAGTTGCACGCTCTGCTCGGCGATGAAATGGCGGCCCGGCAATGCCGGGCATGGAGCGAAGCGCGACGACGCGAGACCGTTGAAAAATTTGGCGATCCTGCAGTGGCCGCGACGCGCGACGATCTGCCAGCCGACACCAGCCGTAGTTGGCATGCGCACGCCGCCGCGTTTCATGCCGGCGCGATTGATGCGACGCAATTGCGGGAAGTATTTTCGAAACTACAGGCCGAATCAGACGTGCGCCGCCCCATGGCGGGCTTTCAGGAATACACTCTGCTGGAAGCTTGGCTCGAAGCGGGCCTCGTGCGCGAGGCGCTCGATGAAATGCGCTCCTACTATGGACAGATGTTACGCAACGATGCGACGACCACATGGGAGCTCGTGGATCGGCGCGAACCCGGCATCGATCACATTCAACCCGCGGGCCGCAGTCACTGCCACGGTTGGTCCGCCGGGCCCGCCCGCCATCTGCCCGCACACATTCTCGGCATCAAACCCCTTGCGCCGGGATTCAGCGAAGTCTCCATCACGCCCAATCTCGGCGACTTGGCTTGGGCCAAAGGCGCGATGCCTACCCCACACGGCAAAATTGAGGTAGAGATTACTCTATCAGGCGAATGCATCCTGATGGTGCCAACAGGCATACGCGCCACATTGCAACTACCAGCAAAACCTCCAGAAAAGATTTCCGGCGGGCGACATACTTTCCGACTCTAGTTGCGAAGTCGGAGGTCCGGCAAACGGCACTCAGTATATCACTGGGATTTCAAGAATGTCTGCAACTCCTGCTCATACTGTGCCTGGGCCGTCTCGTCATTCATCGAACGCGAGGAGTGATAGGCAAACCCGAAATTGCGGCGTTGCTTGGAGGTGTGGTTGGGGCCGGTGCGGTGGATCAAGTTGACATGATGCAGCGAGATATCACCCGGCATCAGGGATAATGTCACTTCCCGGTATTCTCCGGCAACTGGGGTCGTAACCAGACCACGGCTCGCGCCGTAAACTCCGGAAGGTCGGTGGGGCAGGATTCCCTACGTGTGAGAGCCGGCTAGACAAACAATGGCCCCACTTTCCTCTGTCGATTCATCGAGAGCGAGGGTGACGGCAACCGCATCAGCCGGACTCCAGAACTGATACGCATTGTCCTGATGGTCGGGAAATTCATACGCAGTGAAGGGCGCTTTCGTAATCATCATGGCCCCGTCAGCCAAAACCTCGTCGCCGTTGAAAAGCTGCCGCACGATCGCGATCAGGCGTGGCTCCCTCATAAGCGCATCAAAATATTCGGAGCGTTCATGAAGCCGGAATGCGCACCGCAATGATCTCTCCGCATTGTCCTCAAAAATGAACTCGCGCGGAGTTGCGGTGGGGATGGCCCGATCCAAATAGTCTGCCAGATGAGTTTCGATGTCCTTCAACTCACTCGCTGAAAAGAGGCCGCGGATAATGGCGAATCCGTTTTGGTGGTAGGAGGCCACGGTTGATTCGTTGAGCATGAGGCGATTTCGATTTGTTGCTGAACTGGAATTTACCGGCCGATACAACTAAACGCGATTTGGCATGACAAAAGTGAACCTCGATAGCCAGTTCCGTCTCGTCTGGCACGACCCTCCCGTCAGCACTCGATCGCTCGCAACGCCGCTAGGTTGAAACTGAATCCCCAGCCCGGCTCGTTCGACGGATAAGCCCGCCCGTTCTCGATACGTAGTGGTCGGTCGATGATGCCGTCCACCCAATCAAACGACTCCACCCCGTAGGCGTCGGGAATCGTGCAGCAGAGCGGCGCGTCGTATTCCTTGTAGTAGTGCGGCAGCACCGGCAGTCCGTGCTCCCGGGCCAGCTTGGCCGAGTCCAGCCAGCCCTCGACGCCGCCGAGACGCAGGATGTCCGGCTGCCAGAGATCGATCGCCTTGCGCTGCGCCAACTCCCGCAACGGCACGAGATCGAACTCGCGCTCGCCCATGGCCAGGTCGATGCCAGCCTTGGACTTCAGTTTCGCGTAGCCGTCAAAGTCCGTGTGCACCAGTGGTTCCTCAAACCAGTGGATGCCAAACGCCTTGGCTTTTTCTGCCAGCGCCAGCGCGCCGGCGTAGTCGAGCCCCTGATTCGCATCAATCATGATGCGGACGTCCGGGCCCACCGCTTCGCGCACCAAGGCGATACGCTCCATGTCGCGCGCAATACCCTCGCGGGCCCCGACCTTTAACTTCACCGCCGTGAAGCCGCGTTTCACATAACCGGTGACTTCGGCGCGCAGTTCGTCGTTGGAGTAGGATAGCCAGCCGCCGCTGCCGTAGACCGGCACGCTGTCGACCACGGAACCGATCAGCGCACGCACGGATTTGCCGGCCTGTTTTCCCTTCGCGTCCCACATGGCAATGTTCACCAGACCGCGCGCCCAGCGCAGCAGGCCCACCGCACCGAAATACTCGAATTCCTTGTCACAAACTTCGTCGAATCCCCGCGTATCCGCCACTTCGCGGCCCAGCGCGATCATCTGCACATCCGCCAAGGCACCCTTGATCGCCTCCGGGTTGAAATGAAAGGCCAACAAATATCCCTCGCCCACCGTGTCGTCCTCGAGGGTCAGGCGCGCCACCACGAAGTTGATCGAAGGGATCTGATGGGTGGCATCCGCAATCGGTTGCGACAGCGGCGATTCCGCTGAAAAGAAATCCACGGCCTTGATTGTGGAACTGCTCATAGAAGGAGCCGATTAGCTCCACAGTCCGCCGCTCCCGCAAACATTATTGGCCACGGAGGCACGGAGACACCAAGAATCTCTCCTGCTTCTGCATGGCCGTATAGATTGGGGAGATGATGTATGCGCACTAACCTGGTAATATTCCGTTGGCAGTGTTTTTCCATCCTCCGTGACTCCGCGGCTCCGTGGCAAAATCCCCGGTCACCAATATTTTGGTGGATTTTCCCGGTGGGTTATGGCTTAACCCACCCTCCACAACGGACGCTTAGCTCAGTTGGTTAGAGCACCTGCTTCACACGCAGGGGGTCTGCGGTTCGAGTCCGCAAGCGTCCACCATCCTTCGCCCCTCGATAAACTCGGGCTACGGATGGCACGGCCAGGATCAGTTCGATTTTGGCAGCGCCAACGCCATAAAGGCCGCGGCCAGCGCGAAACCGAACGCGCCCCAGAGGCAGCCATTCAGGCCGGCGACTTGATACAGCATGCCGGAGAGGAGACAGCCGATCAGGCGTCCACCGGCATTCGCCATGTAGTAAAAGCCGACGTTGAGCGCTACCTTGTCGCCATCGGTGTAGTCGAGAATCAGGTAGGAATGCACCGCGGAGTTCAGGGCAAACACGACCCCAAAGACCGCCAAGCCGCCCACAATCACAGGACCGGCGGGCAGTCCTGTCGCGAGCCCCAACGGGATCGCGGCCGTCACTATCGCGAGGATAAAGCAGATCAAGGCAGTCGTGCCGCCCGCCGGGGTGCGTCCGCGTAGCAAGGCCGGCGCGCCACCTTGAATGATACCGTAGCCAATCACCCAGAAGGCCATGAAGGCGCCTACTTCGGCAAAATTCCACCCAAGCACGCCGCTCAGAAAAACCGGCACGCCAACCACAAACCAGATGTCGCGTGCGCCGAATAAAAAGAACCGCGCCACGCAAAGGACATTGATCGCGCGACTCTTGGCAAAGAGCTCGCGCCAACCGGCCTTGACCTTCGCCCGACCCATCCCGCGCGGTAACGTCAGCCATGCCCCGAGCCATACCAAGACCAGCACCCCGGCCATGATCCAGAGCGCGCCGGAAAATCCGGCCACCGTGAGCAAAAATCCACCGAGGAAAAAGCCCACGCCCTTAAGCGCGTTTTTAGAACCGGTGAGAATGGCGACCCATTTGAACAAGGTCCCTTTTGCATCGGGTGGCACGAGCACCTTGATTGCGCTTTTCGAACTCATCTTCGTCAGATCCTTCGCGACGCCGGACAGGGCCTGCGATCCCATCACCCACGTCACCGATAACATTTCTGACCACAGCGGATTCAGCAATGCCAGCATCACGAGTGCGACCACCTGCAGGGCTAATCCGGCGACCAAGGTCACCCGCAGCCCCATGCGCGAGGCAATCCAACCGCCGAGCAGGTTGGTCACGATGCCGCAGAACTCGTAGAGCAGAAACAAGAACGCGAGCGTGACCGGCGAATAGCCCAGGTTGAAGAAATGCAACAACACCAGCATCCGCAGTGCGCCGTCTGTCAGCGTGAATCCCCAATAAGCTCCGGTGACCACGATGTAGTTGCGAAGATTCAACGCGAAGTGATTCAGAGCGAGGTCGCCACTTTACGGGTCAACTCCGCCATACGGTTGGAGTAACCCCACTCGTTGTCATACCACGCGTAGAGTTTCACCATCCGTCGGTTCACGACCATCGTCGAGAGTGCATCGATCGTCGCGGAGGCTGGATTGCCCTTGAAGTCGATGGAAACCAAAGGGCGCGTTTCGTAACCGAGGATGCCCTTGAGCGGTGTTGTCTCACTGGCCGACTTGAGCAGGGCATTCACTTCTTCGACCGTGGTGTCGCGCTTCACCTGAAACACGCAATCGGTCAATGAGCCGGTCAGAAGCGGCACGCGTATCGCGTGGCCATTCAGCTTTCCCTGTAATTCCGGATAGATCAGACCGATGGCGGTGGCACTACCAGTGGTGGTGGGGATAAGCGACAGACCCGCCGCGCGAGCACGGCGCAGATCCTTATGCGGCGCATCGATGATGGTCTGCGTATTGGTCGCATCATGCACGGTCGTGATCGCACCGTGTTCAATGCCCAGTCCCTCGTGGATCACCTTCACAATCGGAGCAAGACAGTTGGTCGTGCAGGACGCATTCGTGAGCAAATGATGCTTTGCGGGATCATAGAGCTGATCATTGACGCCCATTACGATATTGAGCGCGTCTCCGCCTTTGACCGGCGCCGCCACGATGACTTTCTTCACCCCACGATCAAAATAGGGCGCGAGTTGATCCGGCGTGCGGAATTTCCCGCTGCATTCCAACACGATATCCACGCCATGCGCCGCCCAATCCACGTCGCCGGGCTTGGTGTATTCGGAGAATGCGATCCGGTGGTCGCCGATGCGAATGGCATCCGCGCCGTCGGCCATCGCCTCCTGTGACCAGCGACCCTGCACGGAGTCAAAGTTCAACAGATGCGCCGCACACTCCGATCCACCCTTGGGGTCGTTGATGACCACCCACTCAAACTCCGGCCAGTCCCAGGCCGCGCGCAGGGTGAGCCGGCCGATGCGGCCAAAGCCATTGATGCCAATGCGGATTTTTTTCATTGGGATAGGGTGGCTTAGTCACACCCGCAGGCCGCATCGGCCGCCATGGCCTTACGGCAGCGTTTCAAACGGGCGAGGTCCTGTTTGAAGACCTTGTCTTCCTGCACGCAGTCCTGCAGGCAGCGGAGATTTTTCCCGAGCTCCTTCGACGGCTTGGCAGGCAGACGGTAAACCATCCAGTTGCCTTCCCGCTCCGCCTGCACCAAGCCGCGTTTGCGCAGATAGGCCAGATGCTTGGATATCTTCACCTGGGGTTCGCCCAGAATATCTTGAAAGTGACAGACGCAAAGTTCGCCGGAATTCAACAGATTCAGGATGCGCAGCCGGGTGCGATCACAGAGGCATTCGTAAATCGAGATCAGGTTCATACACTTTTCGTATACTCATAAAGGTATATTCTTCAAGCGGTATATTGTCACAATATCGAAAACCTCGAACCTGTTGAATGTGGAATGCTGGAAATCCGGAAAAATACCTGAACCGAAGCCCTAAATAATTGGATGGATTGGATTCCTGATTTCCAGCTTTCCATATTAAATCCTACTGCGTCTCGCCCATGATTGGGCTTTTTCCAGCCTGCCCACCATAACCTCGGCGAAAGAGGGTTTTCCTGATTCCCACAGTAATATCCTTCCGCACCTCATTCCCGGATCGGGAGTTTTTCACCCTTCCAGCTTTCCACATTCAAGAGCATCCCCTCACCCGCCGGCCGACTTACGCCAGGCGCGCGGAGTCACCTTGAAGGCCCGGCGAAATTGCGTGCTGAAATGCTGCGAAGAACTGAACCCGTATTGTAGCGCCACGGTGGTCACGTCGTAACCGGGTTGACGCAGCGTATCGCGCGCGGCTTCGAGGCGCATCTGCAAGTGGTAAGCAGCCGGGGTCATCCCCACCTCGCGGCGAAACTGGGTGCAGAAATGGGGCACACTGCGCGCGGTCGCCACGGCCGCCAGATCCGCCAAGGGCAGGCGGCATTGCAGGTTCTGGCGCAGAAAGGCCACCGCCTTTTGCACGCCATAGGAATAAGGCAGGTGAGGCTCCGGCTGACTCCCTTCGCCCTGCGCCAAAGTATCGAGCCGTTGCTCCAGTAGAGAAATGAACATCACGAGGCACGCGGTGATGGCCTCGGTGCGCCGGGCGCGCGGCGTCACGATCTGCCGCATCAGGCTGCGCAACACCGGCTCGACTTCATCGCAACCGGGCACCAACTGCGGTCGTTCCTTTTTCAAACGCAGTGCGAGCCGCCGTCCCGCCGGACCGAGTTTCGCCAAGTCGACCCCCATCCACAAGTGCTGGTTCTCGGGATTACGTTTGGTGCCGGTGCCATGACTCTCCTGCGGATAGGCCACATAGAGATCACCCATGTTTTGCACCGCCGTCGTGCCATTGGCCCGCCAGGTGGCCTGCCCGCGGGACAGATAGAGAAACTCAAATCCCGGATGCGTATGCGGCTTGAGGAAATGACCCTCGCAGCACAGCGCCTCCCCGCAATGGGTCAGCTCCGGTAAATCATCCACCGGGTTTTCGTAGGCAAAGCCACTGATGATCTGGGGGTCACGCAGAACTTGCATAAGGGTCTGCTGCTGACGTTATCTGTGCGCTTATTTCATGCGAGCGTAATTTAATATACAAACTGACGAAACCCGATGAACGCCATTTTCCGGACAATCCAGTAAGCTTTCCTTCCCTCAAAAATGCCCACCCCTCCTCCCTACGAACTCACCCCGGCCCAGCAGGAAGCCTATCATCGCGACGGCTATTTGCTGGGTTTGCCCCCGATCTACCCACAGGAGGAAATGACGCGGATCAATGCGGAGCTGCCCCACCTGCTCACCTTGTTGCGCGAAGGCGAGACCACCAATGAGATGCGCGAGTGGCATCACGAGAGCACTTACCTGTATGAGATAGTGATGAACCCACGGATCCTCGATCTTGTTGAGGGTATCCTCGGGCCCAATTTCTACGTGTGGGGCAGCCATTTCTTCATTAAACCGCCGCACAGCAAGGGCACGGTGCCTTGGCACCAGGACGCCTATTACTGGCCGCTGTCACCCTGCAACACGGTCACGGTCTGGATCGCGTTCGACGACGTCGACGAGCAGAACGGCGGCATGAAGCTCATCCCGGGTTCCCATCTCGGCGGACTGATCAAGCACCGCCAGAAAGACGACGCGAACGCCACGCTTTCGCTCGGCCTCGAAGATGGCACCGATTTCAAAACCGATGGCGCCGTGCAGTTCCGGCTCAAGGCCGGCGAAATCTCCATGCATGATGATCGCGCCATCCATGGTTCGCAGGCCAACCCTTCCGGTCGACGACGCGCCGGACTTACCATCCGCTATTCCGGCACCAACGTGAAACCCGACCTCAAGGTGAGTCCCGATTTTGTAGCCCATCTGTGCCGCGGCACCGATACCTACGGTCACACGCCCTATGCCCCGGCGCCCACGGCACGCTACGGCCGCAAGGACTACCGCCGGAGCGAGGCACCGGCCGACGGCTACGAACTCAATCCTACCCGTTGAACCTCTGCATTTTCCTACCCTCGATTACCAACGTCTGAACCCTTTTCTCCTTTTATCATGAGCAACGAAACCTCCCACCGCCTCACCGCGGATCAAAAGAAATTCTATCACGAGAACGGCTACCTGCTGGGTCTTCCCGCCATCTTCACCAAGGAAGAAATGGAGAAGATCAATGCCGAGCTGCCCAACCTGCTCGCGCTGCTCAAGCCCGGCGAGTCCACCAAGGACATCCGCGAGTGGCACGAGACCAGCACCTACCTTAACGATATCTGCAAAAACCCGAAAATTCTCGATCTCGTAGAGAGCATCCTCGGGCCCAACTTCTACTACTGGGCGAGCAACTTCTTCATAAAGGAACCGCACAGCCTATCCACCGTCGGCTGGCACCAGGATTCCTATTACTGGCCGATGGCGCCCAACAATTCCGTCACGGTCTGGCTGGCCTTCGATGACGTCGACGAGGAAAACGGCGCCATGAAACTCATTCCCGGTTCACACCTCGGTGGCATCATCAAGCACCGCAAATCGGAAGTCACCGATTCCGTGCTCACGCTTGAACTCGCCGACGGTTCTGACTTCAGCGCCGACAGCGCCGTGCAATTCAAACTCAAGGCCGGCGAGTGCTCCCTACACGATGACCGTGCCATTCACGGCTCGCAGGCCAATCCTTCCGGCCGCCGCCGCGCCGGTCTCACCATCCGCTACTCGGGCACCAACGTGAAGAATGACCTTTCGGTGAACCCGAACTTCAAGGCCTACCTCTGCCGCGGCGTGGATGAATTCAACTACAACCCTCCCGGCGTCGAACCCACCCAGCGCTACGGCCGGCCAAACTTCAAGCCCGTCAGCAACGAGGAGGCTGGGAAAGGGTGAGGAATTAAATTAGCCACGGAGACACCAAGACACGGAGGACAATCCGTTCTCTGTGCCTCCGTGGCAAAAAGACAGCAGGCTATTTTTTCGTTTTGACCGGCCGTTTGCGCTCCGGCACGACCGTGCGGCACATTTCGCACACCGTGCCGTCGCAGCCACGGGCGGTGCAGTGTTCACGGCCGTAGTAAATAATCCGCAGGTGCAACTGGTTCCAGTGCTCGATCGGAAAGAGCCGCTTCAAATCCTTCTCCGTTTGCTCCACGTTTTTACCCGCGGTCAGTTTCCAGCGCTGGGCCAGGCGATGTATGTGTGTATCGACCGGAAAAGCCGGCTCGCCAAACGCCTGTGACATGACCACCGAAGCGGTTTTATGCCCGACGCCCGGCAACGCCTCGAGCTCGGCGTAGGTTCGCGGGACCTGCCCGCTATGCAGGTCGACCAACATGCCAGACAGGACGGAAATCGCCTTGGCCTTTTGCGGCGACAATCCGCACGGTCGGATGACGGCTTGGATCTTTGCCACCGGCACCTTGGCCATGTCCGCCGGATTATCCGCCAAGGCCCAAAGGTGGGGTGTGACCAAATTGACCCGTTTGTCGGTGCACTGTGCTGATAGCAATACCGCCACCAGCAGGCTATAGGCGTCTGTGTGGTCGAGCGGCACCGGGGTTTCCGGATAAAGCTCGGCCAAGCGCCGATCAATGTAGGCGGCCCGGTCAGCCTTGGTGCAGATGGGTTTGGAACGCTCCACGGGAAAAAGGAAACAGTGCGGCTTTCGCCCTGAAAACAAATCCTTAATTGCCGCCGGATATCCAAATCGCGGTTGCGCCACGCCCGAGCCCGCCTAGGTTCGCCCTTCATGGCATCGCAACGCGACCTTCTCGCCCCGCTCGACACTTTTGAACGCCGGCACACCGGTTCACCCGCCGCCGATACGGCGGCCATGCTGCAGCTCACCGGCTTCGCCTCGCTTGACGCCCTCACCGATGCCGCCGTGCCCGCCAGCATCCGCCTGCCCAACGAATTGAATCTGCCGGCCGCCGCCGGTGAATCGGCCGCCCTGGCCGAGTTGCGCGCCATCGCCAATCAGAATCAGGTTTTCCGCAGCTTCATTGGCATGGGTTACTACGACACCGCCGTTCCCGGAGTCATCCAACGAAACATCCTCGAAAACCCCGGCTGGTATACGGCCTACACGCCCTACCAATCCGAAATCTCCCAAGGCCGCCTCGAAGCCCTGCTTAATTTCCAAACCGTCGTCACCGATCTGACCGGTCTTGAAATCGCCAACGCCTCGATGCTCGACGAGGGCACGGCTGCAGCTGAGGCCATGATGATGTGCCATCGCATCAAGATCGGGGCCCGGGCTGAAACCAGCACGTTCTTCGTTTCCGAGAAATGCCATCCGCAGACGATCGACATCGTCAAGACCCGCGCCCAGCCACTCGGCGTTGAAGTCGTGGTCGGCGACCACCAAACTTTCGACTTCGCCGGTAAAGTCTTCGGCGTGCTCGTGCAATATCCTGACACGACCGGCAGCATTCAGGACTTCACGGAGTTCTTTGCGAAAGCCCACGCCGCCGGCGCGCTGGCCGTCGTGGCGACCGACCTGCTCGCGCTCACCCTGCTGCGCGCTCCCGGTGAGTTTGGCGCCGATGTCGCCGTCGGGTCCGCCCAACGCTTCGGTGTGCCCATGGGTTTCGGCGGACCACACGCCGGTTTCCTCGCCACCAAGGATGCCCACAAACGCCAGATGCCCGGTCGCCTCGTCGGCGTCTCCAAGGACGCACAGGGCAATCCGGCCATGCGCCTCGCCCTCGGCACGCGTGAACAACACATCCGCCGCGACAAGGCCACGTCGAACATCTGCACGGCGCAAGTGCTGCTCGGCGTGATGGCGTCGATGTATGCGGTCTATCATGGACCTGCTGGGCTCAAGCGCATCGCGCAGCGTGTGCGCCTGCTCACGCAACTGTTGGCCACAGGACTCAAACAACTTGGCGCTTCGATCAACGCCGACCCGGTCTTCGATACGCTCACCATCGGCAACGTCGCCGCAGATCGCGTGCACGCCGCCGCCGCCGCCCAACGTATCAATGTCCGGCGGATCGACACCTACAACGTGGGCATCTCGCTCGACGAAACGGCTTCGCTCAAGGACGTGGCCACTCTGCTCAGTTTCTTCGGCGATGCGAAATTGCCGGAAGTGGATGACATGGTCATTGATTACCCTTCTCCGATCGGCCGCTCTTCCGCGTTTCTGGCGCACAGTGTGTTCAACCGTTACCACACCGAGCACGAAATGCTCCGCTACATTAAACGGCTCGAAGCGAAGGATCTTTCGCTCTGCCATTCGATGATCTCCCTCGGTTCGTGTACGATGAAACTCAACGCCACGAGCGAGATGTTTCCCGTGTCGTGGGCGGAGTTCGGCAAACTGCATCCCTATGCCCCGGTCGAGCAGACCCGCGGGTATCAAAAGCTCTTTGCCGATCTGGAAACGTGGCTCGCCGAAATCACCGGCTTTGCCGCCGTGTCGTTGCAACCCAATGCCGGCTCCCAAGGCGAATACGCCGGGCTGCTCGTCATCAGCGCCTACCACCAGTCGCGCGGCGATGGCCACCGCAACATCTGCTTGATCCCCACCAGCGCCCACGGCACCAATCCCGCCAGCGCCGCGATGTGCGGCCTGCAGGTCGTGCCCGTCGCCTGTGATGACAACGGCAACATCGACGTCGCCGATCTCAAGGCCAAGGCCACGCAACACGCCGCCAATCTCGCCGCGCTCATGGTCACCTATCCCTCGACCCACGGCGTGTTCGAAACCTCGATCAAGGAGATCTGCGCCACAATTCACGAGCATGGTGGCCAAGTTTACATGGACGGCGCCAACATGAACGCGCAGGTCGGCCTCACCTCACCCGGTTTCATCGGCGCGGATGTGTGCCACCTCAATCTGCACAAGACCTTTTGCATTCCTCACGGTGGCGGCGGACCCGGCATGGGCCCGATCGGCGTGGTGAAACACCTCGCGCCTTACCTGCCCAGTCATGCGGTTTCCGCTCCCTCCATCGCCAAGGCCGACACCGCCATCGGTGCGGTCAGCGCCGCGCCTTACGGTTCGGCTTCGATACTCGTCATATCGTGGATGTATATTCGCATGATGGGACCGGATGGACTGAAACGCGCCACCCAGTTTGCGATTCTCAACGCGAACTACATCGCCAAGCGGTTGGCACAGCATTTCCCCGTGCTCTATCAAGGCGCACAAGGCTTGGTGGCGCATGAATGCATCCTCGAATTCCGCCCGTGGAAACAGCACGGCATCGAGGTCGAGGACGTCGCCAAGCGATTGATCGACTACGGTTACCATGCCCCGACGATGTCCTTCCCCGTGCCCGGCACGCTGATGATCGAGCCGACCGAGAGTGAAACCAAGAGCGAGCTCGACCGTTTCTGCGATGTGCTCATCTCGATTCACGGGGAGATGGCTGCCGTGGCCAGCGGTGAAAGCGACAAGGCCAACAACCCACTCAAACACGCACCCCATACCGCGGCGGTGGTAGCCGCGACCGAGTGGGACCACCCCTACTCCCGCGAAACCGCGGTTTTCCCCGACAAACACACTCGCGCCGCCAAGTTCTGGCCGGCCGTCGGCCGCGTCGACAATGTTTACGGTGACCGCAACCTCGTGTGCTCGTGTGTCGGGATGGAGGCCTACGCGGAAAGCACGCAGGCCTGAATTACGCAGTGGGATTCAGGGCGAAGTGGATCGTCTGCAGCACGGATGACCACTTGTGATCGCGGCTGGGCATCGCGCATAGACAACCCGCGGAATACGTCTTCGGTCGCCAGCTCATGACTGCCTCGAGCGGTTGCCCGAGCAGCGGTTTCTCGTCATTGGCGATCTGCAGAATGCGGCCGCTCGTGTGCATGTAACTGCACATACGTTCATGACCATCGGTGCCGGGAAGGGGTGCGCACTCCATGGTGCGAATAGGACGGCCCTCACCCACTGATCCAAGCGAAACCCGGTAAACCATGGTCAAAGGAATGCCACTGCAGGTCGCACCCTCGAACTCGAGGCTCGCATCCACTCCGCCATCCGCCTGCGGGGTCAAGGTGAGGCAACCGTCGCGCCAGCGTTCCAAGGCACTCGGAGTCATCGTATAACCGGGAACAGATGGCGTGGTCGGATTCATGGCGTGGCGTGCCGATAGATATCATCCACTGCCAGAAAAGAATCAACCGCCAACGCACGGATGCGGTGGGCGATTGAAAACGTCAGAAACACTAACCTCAGGAAAACAGGATCGTCTTGTTGCCCTGCACGATCACGCGGTCTTCGAGATGGTAGCGCAACCCACGCGACAACACGGCATTCTCCACGTCCTTGCCCAGCCGCATCATGTCCTTGATCGAATCACTGTGACGGATCCGCGTTACGTCCTGTTCGATAATCGGACCCGCGTCCAACTCCTCGGTGACGTAGTGACAGGTCGCGCCGATGAGCTTTACGCCGCGTTCCTCGGCCTGATGGTAGGGTTTGCCGCCGATGAAGGACGGCAGGAAACTGTGATGAATGTTGATCACGCGGTGACGGTAGCGTTCGCACAACCACGGCGGGAAGATCTGCATGTAGCGCGCGAGCACGATGGTGTCGGGCTCGGCCGCGCCAATGAGATCGGCCGTCTTTTCCAGCGCGGCCTGTTTGCCCGCGGCATCCTTCGGCACGGGCACATGGTGGTAAGGAATGCCATACCACTCGACCAGCGAACGCAGATCGTCGTGATTGGAAATCACGCACGGGACATCGAACTCCAAGTCGCCGACCTTGCGACGGTGCAGGAGGTAGGCGAGGCAGTGGTCGAACTTGCTGACGAGCAGGACAACGCGTTGGCGGCGCTCGGCATCGACCAACCGCCAATCCAACTTGAGCGACTCGGCCAGGGACTTGAACTCGGCTTCCAATTTTTCACGAACACCGGAACCGCCCTCCACCAGGAACTCCGAGCGCATGAAAAACATGGCGCTGCGGGGATCGTTATACTGGGCGGCATCCGTGATCGAAGCGCCGCGATCGGCCAGGAAGGTCGCCACGCGGGCAACAATCCCGGTCCGGTCGGGACAGGATGCGATCAACCGCAGACGGGCAGGTTCCGGAGCACTCATGATTCGTTGAGCCGGTTGTAGGAAACCGTGGCACGAACTTCGGTTTGCACGTGGCGTTCGACCACGGGACGGTTCGAGCCGCCGTTTTCCTCACCCCAGACGAGTTTCACCTCGGTGCCTTCAGCCACATCTTCATCGAGCATGGCGAGCGAGAACCAACCCTTCACGTTGACGGTATAAACGGTATAGGTGGAGAGACCGACGAGCTTGCCGTTGATCTGCACCTTGTCGAAGGGCAGAATCGCGTAGTAGGCATTCGGCATTTCCATGTATTTGTAGCGTTCGCCATCGCCGAGCTGGCTGGCGAAGATCTTCAGGGAGTCTTCCTTGTTCCAGCGCAGCCAGACCTTGCGGCGGTGCGGCTGCGGCTCGAGTTTCTCGAGGGCCTCGCGACCGATGAAGTCATGGTCAAACTTGACGTGGCGGCCGTAACCGAGATCCCAAGGGGTCTGGTAGTAGTCCTCGATGTTGTTTGAGCTGAAGCTGCCGCCAATGGAGGCGTTGGCCTCAAAGCCGTTGTCCGGCAACCATTCGCGGTAAGCCTTGAGCTTCTCGGTCCAGATCGCAGGCATAGGGGAAGGGATCCAACCGCTCTCGGGCGAGACGGTCGAGTAGGAGCGCGCCCCACCTTGCACCAAACCGAATTGCTTGCCGGCCTTGAGGATGGCCGCGCGCACGGTTTCACCATCCGCCGCCGGACCGTGCAGTTCGAGACCACCCATGCGGGACATGTTGTGATTGAGGGCGCGGACCTTGCAGCCGGCGATCTTGAGATCGCCCATGTTGAAGAACTTGATCTCAGGGAACTCGCCTTCGTGCACCGCCTTGATGAGGTCGAGCGCGTTCGGGCCCTGAATCTGGAAACGATAGAGCAGACGGCCCGTCGGGTTGGAGACCGAGCGTTCGTCACGCGTGACCTTCACGTCGTAGTTGCCGACGATGGCATTGTATTCCACCCAGTTTGGGACGGAGGGGCGGCCAACGATGCTGACCTTGTTCTCGGAGTGGCCGAAGAGAATCGCGTCACCGATGACGTGGCCTTCGTGGTTACAGGTCACAATCTGCTTCGCCTTGTTGGGCCCGAAGTTCTTGAAGGTGTTCACCGCGACATCGGAGAGCAGACGCATCACGTCCGGACCTTCGAAGTAGGTGTCCTTCATGTGGAAGGACTGGTCGAAGAGGACGACGGTGTTTTGCCAGGCGGCCTGCTCATCGCGCCAATTGGAATATTCGGGCTTGTCGGGAAACTGATAGCCGCCGGTGGGGGCGTTGCGCAGCAACACAACGGCATTGCCGCCGTATTGCTGGAACTTGGCTTCGAGACTGGAGGGTTTTGCTGTGCTCATAATATGGTGGGTTATTTTCTATCGGTTATTGGCTATTTGTTAAGGACGGATGTGCGGATCGGTTTGTGTAGATTGGAAAGTAGGGACGGACCGCCCTACCAAGATTAAGGCGGCGAAAGGGTCTTCGGAGATTGGGGTGACTGTTGCTTGGTCAGATGGTCGCGACCGAGCCAAGTGTTGGCCCAGCTGGAGGTGCCGCGCAAAGTCTGGTCCTGCATCACCGGGGTGTGGGCGAGCAGTTCCTCGGCGCGGCCTTCGTATTTCAAGCGGTCATAGGCGCGTGACCAGATACACTCAAAGTCATCCACCTCACACAAGCCGTCGCGCGTGCCACCGCAGGGACCGTTGCGCTGGTTTTTGGCGCAGGATGATTCGGGACAGAGAAAGGCAATCTCGGGCAGCGAGCAATCGCCGCAATCCTTGCAACCGAACATCACGCTCTTGCTCGCATGCTCGATGGCCCGCATCCAGCCAGGACCCTGCATCGGATCATTGGCACTGCCGCAGAGTTTGGCGCCAAGTTTCGCGATGCCCTTGCCCGGCGTGAACATCAGATCATGGGTGAATTTCGAAAAACGATACGAGTAGGTGATGTTGCGTGCATTGGGCAACTCCGGCTCGGTCGGCCGCGAAACATCGGCCAATCCGGTTGCCTCATCTTGGGCGTAGACAAAATACTCGCCGGGTCGCGAGTAGCGGATTTCGCGGGCAAACTGCTTCCAGTCGTCGGCGCTAAAGCTGCGCTCAATCTCGAGCACTTGGTCAATCTCGGCCACAGTGTGCACGCCGCCAAGATAGGCGCCGCGGTAGCCGAGGCCCCGGTAAATCGCGATCTGCTTGGCCGCGAGTTCGTGGAAGAATGCTTTGCCCTTATCGTGGCTGGATCCCTGCTGCTCGCAGATTTCGGCGAGCTCGTCGGAAATCACGACGCCGGGAATGCGTTGCGACTTGAAGACCCGTGCCACCCCGGGGGTGAGCGCATACACATTGCCGATCAGCGGCACGTTGCCGTGCCCGCGCTGCTGCATCCACCCGAGCAACTCGTGGATCTTGCGCGAATCATAGCCGATCTGGTTAATGAGAAACCGCGCCCCGGCCGCGATCTTGCGCTCCATCTTCAGGAGCTGCGGCACGATCTCATTTTCATGGAGTTTGAAATTGGTGACAACCGCACCGGGAAAGAACTTGGTCGGATCAAGCCGCGCCTGCTTCTTGGCCGAAGCACGCGTCACATCGAGCCCCGCGTTCATCTGCCCGAGCAGAGTCAGCAATCCAATTGAATCGATATCAAAAACCGGCTTCGCCCCGCCACCGATGCCACTGCCGGAGTAGTCGCCGCTCAGCACAAGCAGATTGTGGAACCCTTCGCTGGCCAAATGCCATGCTTCGCTTTCGAGGCCGTTGCGGTTGAAATCCTTGCATGAGAGGTGAATCACGACCTCCCGACCGGCATCCAGAAACGGACCGCCCAAAGCCGGTGCCGCCAACATAGGATTGCCCCCGGCATTGTCGGTGATCGATACCCAGTCGATCGGGGCATAACGCGCGAGTTCTTGGGAAAACCCCAAGGTCTTGGATGCCCGGGTTTCCAACACGGTGCCGCGGGTCGATACCAGTTCGACCCCGAGCATAAACTCGGAGGACGCGACAAATTTATCCGGCAAGGTGGACATGGTAAGGAAAGGGAACCTCAGACTACGGGGTAGCCGGAAAGGGACACTCCGACCAGACTCCGCGCGGAGTCATGCAGCACGGGAGTGGACGATATGGGGAGACGGAGCAGCACAAATTACAGGGGTTGGGCAATCGGGTGCCAATATTACGCGAGTTAACATTGCACGTCTTGGTGCTTTGGGCTTGGCTCTATTTGCAAATCGGGCACTCACTCATGAAAAACCCAGTTTCACGTCCCATTGCGGTCACTTTGCCGGCTTACGGTCTCGCTTTTGCAGAGAGCGTGCACGGGCCGCGTTTTCATATGGGTGAGCGGACAGACCCCTTTCACAAAATCATCTACGTGTTGCAGGGCCGGGTGCAGTTTACCGAGAGCGACCACGGCAAACCCATACAAGCCACGGCCGGATCCGCTTTCTGCGTCAATGCGGGTATTCGGCACAAAGTCACCGACTCGGAGCCACCCACCCTCCTGCTACTGTGCTTCACCCGTGAATTTCTGTCACGGGATGCCGAACTGGAACGCCTCTGGACGAAGTTAACCGGCACGCGCGCGGCCGGGGTGCGGCCGGACGGAGCCTGGGGTTCCCGCTTCGAAACCCTATGGCGGGCCGGAATCGTCGAGCAAACCGGCACCCAGCCGGGTCGCGAAGTCGCCTTGCGGGCTGCCGCGGAAAACATCCTCGTCGCGCTGGCCCGACTGCCGGTCGATGCGCCGGACGATCTGGCGGGCCGCCGGGTGGCCAACGTGGCCCGTGAACTCGCCGGGACCTTTTACGAACCTTGGAGCTTGGAGCGCGCCTGCACTCGCGCGGGGATGTCCCGCCGGCATTTCAGCAAACTCTTCCGCAGCCAGATCGGTTGCTCCTTTTTGGAACACCTCACCGAGCTGCGTCTGAACCATGCCGCCAAACTACTGAAGGAGAATCATCACTCGATCATCGGCGCGGCCTTCTCCAGTGGTTACGGCGACCTATCGCATTTCTACCGGTTGTTTCGCGCCCGTTTCGGCCAGCCACCCCGGGCTTGGTTGGAAAAAAGACACGGCACGGACTTGCCCTCCAAGAACGGAGGCGGCTAGCTGGAATTCGTCTCATGAAAATCATCCGTCACCTCTCCCCTACTGGACCAGCCTACGCCGCCTTGCAGCCCGATGGCTCCGCCCGCGTCATCACTGGCGACATCTACGGCGAATATAAAGTCGCTGACGAAGTTATCCAACCCGGCAAGCGCCTCGCTCCGATCGTGCCGACCCAGATTCTCTGCATCGGCCTGAACTACCGCCAGCATGCGGCGGAGAGTAACGCCAAAGTGCCGGAACGCCCCATCCTTTTCGTCAAGGGCATCAACACGCTGCAAAACCCCGGAGACCCGATTGAGATTCCGACCAAGCTCGCCAGCCACGAGGTCGACTACGAATGCGAACTCGCCGTCGTCATCGGCAAGGCCTGCAAAAACGTCAGCCGCGAGGATGCGCTGAACTACGTGCTCGGCTACACTTGTGCGAACGATGTTTCAGCCCGCGATCACCAGATCAAGCTCGGCGGCGGCCAATGGTGCCGGGGCAAGTTCTTCGACACTTTCGCCCCGCTCGGTCCGGTGCTCGTCACGACGGACGACATCCCCAATCCCAACACTTTGAAGATCGCCACGATCCTCAACGGCAAGCGCGTGCAGGATTGGACCACGAGCGACATGATCTTCGACGTGCCCGCCATCATTTCCTATCTGAGCGGAAGCACGACCCTCGTGCCCGGCACCGTCATTCTGACCGGCACTCCGCAAGGCGTGGGCATGGCGGCCAAGCCTAATCCGGTTTGGCTCAAGGCCGGTGACAGCGTCAGCATCGAAATCGAAAAGATCGGCACGCTGACCAATCCGGTGGTCGACGAAGTCTGAGCGGATTTAAGCGCAAAGGCGCGAAGTCGCAAAGTAATGTAGGGCGGGATCGCTGATCCCGCCTTTTATCTTTAACGCAGAGGTCACAGAGAACACAGAGTAGAAAATTCAAAACTCCGCGATCTCCGTGCTCTCTGTGTTAAAATTCCCGTTGATCAACTTTGTGTCTCCGCACCTCAGCGTGAGACAAAAATCTGCTTCGCGTCCGGACGGATTTCGGCCGTAATTCAACCTCATGCAACACGTGCATCTCGATAGCGTGCCCTGGATGGAATGGTCCTCGACCACCGGCAAGTTTCACGGCGCCGGTAAACAGGTCTCCGAGGTGCTCGGCGCCAACCTCAACGCCAACCTCGTGGACGGCGGGCATCCCTTCGATTTGGAATACGGCAAACTCCTGCCCGGCAAGGCGGGCTGCCCGTTTCACAGTCACTCCGCCCAATGGGAATGTTACTACATTGTCAGCGGCACCGGCACGATGCGCTACGGCGATCAACGCCGCCAACTCCGTGCCGGCGACAACGATCTGCTTTACTATTTGGTGGCGGACAATCCCACCAGCGAGTTCTGGCACTACCCTGATTCCGACAAATACGGCTTCAAACCCGGCGGGGTGATCTTCCGTAAAACGGACGCGCACTACGATCTCGGCGAGGACGATCCTCCCGGCGAACCCTTGGTGAGCGAACCGCGCAAGGCTTTACCCGAGATGCACGCGCAGTTCATCAACGTGGCCGAAATCAAGGAAGATCACCGGCACTCACCCAAAAATAAATTCAGCTCTCACTGCCGCGATATTTCCCTGACCTTGGGCGGTAAGCGAAATGCTGACGTCGCCCATGGCGGCCACCCATTCGATCTGCAGATTCGTCGCATCACCGCCGGCGCCGCCATCTGTCCGTATCACAGTCACAGCGCACAGTGGGAGCTGCTGGTCTTTCTCTCCGGCCACGGCAGCGTGCGCACCCCCGATGGAATCAAGGAAGTGGGACCAGGCGACATCGTGCTGCATCCGCCCGGCACCCCGCACCAAACCCGGGCCTCCGCTGAGAGTGCCCTTGAATGTCTCATCATCACGGACAACCCGCTGGAAGACGTCTGTTACTATCCCGACAGCGACAGGTGGGGTATCCTGTCCGCCCGGAAATACTTTCGTATTACTGCACTCGACTACTTCGACGGCGAAGAGTGAGACCCCGGAGGGTTTAGGGCCCACCGGAGGATCGCGTGATTTGGTGACTCAGACCAACCGGCGACGGCGGGCTACCATCACCCCGACTAGGGCCACGGCTCCGAGTATCGCGGCATAAGTTGCGGGTTCAGGCACCGCGGAAACCGCTTGAATATAAAACTGGGTCCGCGAAGTGAACAAAGCTACCCCCAATACCCCGGAAAGCTCATCGCTGGTATCCACCACCACATTGAATTCGATTTCCACTAGATAAGACTGGCCACCTGTTAATGAGAAAGCATTCAGAGTCGTGGAAAGTGAATCCGTCGTCAATTCACCAGGAAACAGTGTATTGTCGGAAAAACTCTCCAGCTCGACAAAATCACTGCCGTTATTGCTAATGAATAAGCCAATATGGCTTAGGTAGCCGTTGGTGTAAAAGTCAGTAAACGTGCTCGTGGAAATGGTCAGTGCCTGATCTGTGTTCAGATACAACGTGTTCACCCCACCGCCGGCCCAAGTGCCTGCGCTGAGTGTCGCCACCGGCACATTGGGATAAATATCCGCATTGGCCGCGGCGCCGAGATTCAGGTTCACCGCCGTCGAATCGACGGTCAATGTATAGGCTCCATTGTTGAATAAGCCATCAATGCCGCCTGGACCAGCTCCGCCGGGAGGTCACCCGGTCGCGCTATATTTCGAACCATAGTAAAACGTGCGCCCCCATTCATCCCCGGATGCATTGTAAACCATCTGGCCCAATATAGGATCCGTGCCATTCAGATAACTGCTGCCAGCGGGTGCCGCGAAGGTTGGCGTTGCCAATGCACCCAAGTCGGTGCCTTCCACATGAACTCTGAATTGATATGGGACCGAAACGGGAGGCTGGCCCATAGCCAAAGGTGCAATGAAAGTTTTTAGAGTGACCGTCCCGGTATCGGTTTGGACATGGTCGGCGAGCTTCTCGACCGAGATGAATTCGATTTGGGCAGAAAGGTGAGCGGCAAGGCCCACCGCAATTACTGAGGCAAACAATGAGCGAACTTTCATAGTCCACCCTGTCTAACCCCTTGTTTATAAGTAGCCTACTTCAATTAGAAACGGCGATCCCGATATTAGTTTATAATTTTATAAGCAAACTCCGATCGAAACCTAAGATCTTCGCCACCACGGCGAAATCAGCTCTCAAAACAGCTAGAAACACAGATAAGGAAATATCATTAGATTTACTGTTTTTATACCAAACGCTGGAAATCCGAGCTTATCGTGGACACCCTGTTTTGGTGCCGTCGTGCCATACTTTGTCTGCTAAATTCTCGATTTTTTGGTCAGCCACTGCTCCCGACCAACTACATACAACAGCGCCACCAGCACTGCAAACGGGAGCAATGAAAGCAAATCTGCCCATGCTCCGTTGTAGAATGGGTTGTGCGCACTCGACCAAGTGAAGAGCGCCGCATCAAATTCGTCCAGCACGCCGGCGAGGAACGCGATGATGATACCGGCGATCGCACCACCCGCAATGTAACCGGAAGCCAGCAACACACCCGGACTCTTGTCGCTCGCCTCGATATGCTGCGCCTCGGTCAGGTGAGCGCGTTCGGCCTTTTTGCGGCCATGCCGATCCACCAGCCAACGGATCAAGCCACCCACAAAAATCGGCGAGGAGGAGGACAACGGCAGATACACCCCCACGGCAAAAGCGAGCGCCGGGACGAACGACATCTCCAACACCACCGCGATCATCACTCCGAGGAGGACGAGCGCCCAAGGCAACTTGCGATCGAGAATACCCTTGATGATGTAGGACATCAGGACGGCCTTGGGGGCGTCGAATTTGTTGGTCACATGCGAACCATCGGGCCGCGTTTTGTAAGCACCATTGATGCCGGGGTCGACGAACCAGATCGCCTCACCGGCATCATTGACGAGGTAGCGGCCGGCCGGACCGCCGGCTTCATCGGTTTTCTGCCAAACGAGATAGCTGTTGCCGTCGTCGCGCGCCTGCGGACCGATCAAAGATTCGTGTTTGGTGAGCTGACTCGCATCCGTGTGCAACTGAGCCCGGGCCACTTGGGCCGCCGGCATGTAAACCGTGCCGGCTTCGTTCAGCTTCATCAGGATCGGACCCAGCAACAATGCGGAGAGAAATGCGCCGCCGAGAATCGCGAGTTGTTGATACTTCGGCGTGGCGCCGAGGAGAAAGCCTGTCTTCAGATCCTGCGAGGTCGTGCCGCCATTCGAAGCCGCGATGCATACGATCGCGCCGACCGACAGGGCCGTCACATAATGCGTGCCGCCGGTCCAACCGACCATAAGGAACACCAAGCAAGTGAACAGCAGGGTGGCGACCGTCATGCCGGAAATCGGATTCGATGATGATCCGATCTCACCGGTCAGCCGCGACGAAACGGTCACAAAGAGAAATCCGAAGATCACGATCAAGAGAGCCCCGAGCAAGTTCATGTGCAGCGAAGGCGCCATGACCACCACCGCGATCAATGCCACGATGCCAATCGCCACAAACTTCATCGAGAGGTCCCGGTCCGTGCGCGGCGTATCCACGCTGTCCGCCGGTTGGTCCTTGGTCAGTTTGAAATCCCGCAGACCACCCTTCAGACCGTGCCAGATGGTCGGGAGAGATTGAATCAAACTGATAATGCCGCCCGCCGCCACTGCGCCCGCGCCAATGTAGAGAATGTAGGCACCGCGGATATCCCCGGGACCCATTTCGGAAATCGGGATGGTGCCCGGTGCCAGAGCCTCAGTCATGCCTTCGCCAAAAAATTTGATCAACGGAATCAGCAACAGGTAACTCAACACGCCGCCGCCGCACATGATTGCGGCAATCCGCGGTCCGATGATGTAACCCACACCGAGCAGTTCAGGAGATACCTCGACACTGACCGACCCCGCCTTGAAGGGCGCGCCGAAGATTTTCTCCGGCACATCCTTCCAGCCTTTGAAAGCCACATTGAGCGTTTTGTAGAGCAGCCCGATACCGAAGCCGGTAAAAATCACCTTGGCGCCGGGCGAACTGCCCAAACCCGCGGTCTCGGCCGCTGCCATTTCCTGTTGCGCGGCGGGTGATGCTGCTGCTCGATCCGCCGCATTCGCACCCGCCTTGAGCACCGCGGCACAGGCCGTGCCCTCGGGATACTTGAGCGTAGCGTGTTCCTTCACGATCAGCGCGCGCCGCAAGGGGATCATCATCAGAATGCCCAACAAACCGCCCAACATCGCCACCAGCATCACGCGGGTGAGTTCCAGATCGAAACCAAGGATTAGGATCGAAGGCATGGTCACGCCAATACCAAACGCTAGCGATTCACCGGCCGAACCCGCGGTCTGGGTAATGTTGTTCTCCAGGATCGTGGCGTCGCGGCCGCCGACCTTTGACCAGCCGCGAAACATCGCGAGGGAGATGACCGCCACGGGGATCGAAGCGCTGACCGTCAGTCCGACCTTGAGGACCAGATAGAGCGAGGAGGCCCCGAAAACAAAACCGAGGATCGCTCCGGTGATCACGGCCCGGGCCGTGAACTCCTTCATCACGGTATCTGCGGCAATAAACGACTCAACTTTGGGGGCGGGAGAAGCAGCCATGTGGGACGTCACTATTATGACATGAGCGCCCAACTCAATCCGGGAATCCTATTGGGTGGCGATCGCGCATCCGTTCCTAAAATCTTCCGATCAACTGTTTAACCTCAGAACTCGATCCCCTCAGTCGCCGCTTGCTTGACGCTGCCCGGGGCACGTTTACGAATTTCCCCCTGCATGAAGCACTCCACGCACGTTGAAAACCCGGACGTCATCCTCATTGGGAGCGGCATCATGTCCGCCAATCTCGGGGCGCTGTTAAAACGCTTGGAACCCAAACTGCGCATCCAGCTGTATGAGGTCACCGATGAGCTGGCCCAAGAAGCTTCGCATGGTTGGAACAACGCCGGCACGGGCCACGCCGGCATCTGCGAACTGAGCTATACGCCCAACCGCGGGCCGGATGGCGAAGTCAATGTCGCCAACGCGATCAAGATATTCGAGCAGTTCGAGCAATCGCTGCAATTCTGGGGCTACGCCGTCGCCAACGGCATGATCGACACGCCACGCGACTTCATCAATCCCGTCCCCCACCTCAGTTTTGTGCACGGCCAGGAACAGGTGGATTTTCTGAAATCCCGTCATCGCGGCATGTCCGCCCACCATTTCTTTCGCGAAATGGAATACACCACGGATCGCGACCAGATCGCGAGCTGGGCTCCGTTACTGCTCGATCAACGCGGCAATGTGCCGATCGCCGCCACCAAGATGGATGGCGGCACGGATGTGAACTTCGGCGGGATTTCGCGCAAGCTGCTCGCGTGGCTGGGTCAACAGGAGGGTTGTGGCATTGCCAGCGGTCACCGTGTCGTCGATCTGGAAAATACCGCCAGCGGTTGGAATGTGAGCGTCAAGGACCTCGCGACCGGACAGCTGCGCCACAACACCGCCAAGTTCGTCTTTATCGGTGCCGGTGGGGGCAGTCTGAGACTCCTCCAAAAATCCGGCATCGCCGCCAGCAAAGGCATCGGCGGATTCCCCATCGGCGGACAGTGGCTGGTTTGCGAAAATCCGGAACTCGTCGCCCAGCATCGAGCCAAGGTTTACGGTCAAGCCCTTGAAGCGGCTCCAACCATGGCGGTGCCTCACCTCGATACCCGCGTAATCGACGGCCAACGCTCGCTCCTCTTCGGTCCCTTTGCTTCGTGGACGACCAAATTTCTCCACAAGAAAGGCAGTTGGACCGACCTCCCCGGTTCCATTCGTCCACACAATCTCCTTACCCTGCTCAAGATCGGTGCGACCAATATCCCGCTCGTCAGATACCTCGTGCAGCAAGGGACGCAAAGCATGCAGGACCGCATGGACGTGCTACACGTGTTCTATCCCGGCGCCAAAGCAGAAGATTGGAAATTGATCGACGCCGGTATCCGCGTGCAGGCGATCAAGAAGACCGACGGTGAGGCCGGCATCGTGCATTACGGCACGGAAGTTATCACCAATCCGGAGAAATCGATTTCCGCCCTGCTCGGCGCCTCCCCCGGTGCCTCGGTCTCGGTCAATATTGTGCTCGAGGTCATCAAGACGTGTTTCAGCCATCTGCTGGAAACGGACGAAGGTCGCTCCCGGATGAAGGCGATGATTCCCACCTACGACCTTGATCTCAAACAGGCCCAACACGCTGACTTCTTCCACCAAGTGCACGCGGAGGCCCGCAAGAATCTGCAACTCGACTGACTTTTCCCATGCCCAAAACCCTCTACACCGCCGCCGTCGATCTCGGCGCCACCAGTGGCCGCGTCATTCTCGGCGTCTGGTCCAAGAACAAACTCCAGCTGACCGAAGCGCATCGTTTCCCCAACGACTACCGCGAACTCGGCAATAATGCCTATTGGGAACTCGGCACTTTCTGGCACGAGGTGCAAACCGGTCTGCGCAAAGCCGCCGCCCTCCTGCCCAAAGGCTCGAAGTTGTCATCCGTCGGGGTCGATACCTGGGGTTGCGATCACGTGCTGCTCAACGACGCCGGCCGCCTCGTCTTCCCGCCGCATGCTTATCGCGACGACCGCACGCAGGCCGGCCTCAAGGCCCTCGCCCAAAACGGCGCCGACCGCATCTACGCCGCCACGGGCATCCCCAACGTTTTCTACAACACGAGTCTCCAGCTTGCCGAGACCGTCGCCCACTGCCCGGCCATCACCGATCTCGCCACCCGCTGTCTCTTTCTATCCGACTATTTCAACTACCTCCTAAGCGGAAAAATGGAGAACGAATTCACGGTCGCCAGCACATCCCAGCTGATCGACGTGCACGCCAAGTGCGACTGGTCGCGCGCCGCACTCGAACACTTCCGCATCCCGCCTTCTTGGTTCAATCAACCGATTCGCGCGGGCAAAAAACTCGGTCCCGTGCGCGGTTTGCCCGAACTGAAGGGCACGCAGGTCATCGTCGTGCCCGGTCACGACACGGCCGCCGCCTTTGATGCGATGCCCGCCGCTGAGGATGGCAACGATCTCTTCCTGAGTTCCGGCACGTGGTCCCTCGTCGGCTTCGAAAGTGCCACACCTGTCCTCGGTGCTGAGGCAGAAAAAGCCCGGGTCGCCAACGAACGCACGGGCGATGGTGGTTACCGCCCGCTGACCAATGTCGTCGGCCTCTTCCTTCTGGAGCAGATCATGCGCGACTTCAAGCATCGGCCGCAAAGCGATCGCGAATGGGCTGCACTCATCAACGCCGCGGAAAAACTGCCCGTCCCGAAAGACCTGCTCGACCTGACCGACGGGGCCTTCACCAATCCCGATTCGATGAAGGCCGCGATCGATGCGCAGTTGAAGAAGCGCAAGCTCAAGGCGCCGAAAGACCTTGCCGGCTACACCCGGTTGATCTGCGACTCTATCGGCCAGGGCCACGCCAACTGCATGCAGGCTTTCGAGCGTATGACCGGCAAGACCTTCAAGCGCATCCTGATCGTTGGCGGAGGTTCGAAAAACCGGTTGCTCTGCCAAGCCACGGCGAATGCCGCGGGCATCCCGGTCATCTCTTTCAGTCTTGAGGGCACGGCCGTCGGCAACATCGCCCGCCAGCTCATCGCGCTCAAGGCCGTGAAGGATCTCAAGACCTTCCGCCGCCTGCTCACCGCCAATCTCGTGCAGAAAACCTATCGGCCGATCAAGTAACGCCTCATTTCAGATCAAGGGCTTGACGAATGCGAGGCTCTGCCGGACGAACTCGTCACCGTCGGGGCATTGGTTTTGAAACATGCCGCGGCGCCAACCGAAGTCGCCGAGCGAGGTGTTGTAACTTTCAAACTCCACAAATTCCGCCGGCGTTTCACGCATGGCCGCGAAGATTTCCTTCCACGGTGTGATGCCTTTACCCGGCACACCGCGATCATTCTCACAGGCATGCAGTGCCATCAGGCGCGGACCGACTTTGCGAATCTCGGTGGGCAGGTCGCGCACCTCGGTCGCCAAGTGATAGGTGTCGATCGCAATCTTGAGGTGCGGATGCCCGGTCATCTCGACGAGCTTCAGGGCTTGGGCCGGCGTGTTGACCAAATGCGTGCGAAAGCGGCTCATGGGTTCGATGCCCAATTTGACGCCGGCTGATTGCGCGTAGTCCGCGAGGCCATGTAGCCCTTCGGCGGTGCGCGCGTATTCATCCGTTGGCGGACGGCGACGCAGCACCTTGCCGGGACGACCATAGAGCGCACCAGAGTAGGCTTGTGCGCCTATCGCGACCGCGAGGTCGATCTGTTGTTTATGCCATTCGAAAGCGCGTTGCCGGTGGGCCGGTTCATCACCCGATAAATCCGCATCATCCGGCCACTGGCCGCCGGGACCGATGACAATACTCATTCCAGCCGCTTCCGCCGCAAGTTTCGTCAACGCCGGATCAAAATGCACATCGTCGCCGATGGATATTTCCAAGAGGTCAATGCCCAGGGCCTTGGCCCGGTCAAACAGACCGACCTCCCGGTCGCTCCAGCATTCGGTCCACAGATAGATGTGTGCGGCGTATTGCATGAGTGTCTCGAAGAAAAGGGGCCCGACGGATTGAATACAAGCCGACATGGCCCGCGGAAGCGGACGGTCCGAATTCGGCGGTCACGCTCACGATTGCCAACCCGTCCGGTCCAAGTCAGGCTGCCGGTGCTTTACTTTACCCCATGGATCACGATTACGCCCTTACCCCGGTGCCGTCGGAAGCACGCGGCCGCACCCCCCGATTCTGGAGCCTCTACGCCGGCGAACATGCCGCCGGCACGGAGTTCATGATCGGCCCCCTCTTCATCGCCGCCGGTATCGGCGCCCGCGATTTGTTACTCGGACTACTGCTCGGCAACCTGCTCGCGGTGCTCACGTGGCGGTTTCTGACCATGCCCATCGCGGCCACGTGGCGTCTCACGCTTTACCGGCAACTCGAACTGGTGGCGGGGCATCGTTTCGTGATCGTCTACAACCTCGCCAATGCCCTGCTCTTCTGCGCCCTGGCCGGGGCGATGGTCACCGTGTCGGCCACGGCGGTCGGCGTCGTGGTGCCGGTCACCATGCCGCAGCTCAACGAACTTTGGCCGACCGGGCTGGCGTGGGTCGGGATCGTCGCAGTGATCGGCGCATTGTTCACGCTCTTTGCCGCCATAGGTTACGAATGGGTCGCCCGCGTCGCCAACTGGTGCGCGCCGTGGCTGTTGGTAGGTTTTCTTGCCTGCGGATTGGTCGCATTGCCGAAACTCGGTGTGCACAGCCTCGCTGACTTTGCCCGTCTGTCCGGTGAAATCTGGACCGGCGGCGATCCCTTGCCGGGACAAACCAAGTTCACCTTCTGGCATGTGCTCTTCTTTTCCTGGTGCTGCAATGCGGCGATGCATTTCGGTATGGGCGACCTCTCCATCCTGCGCTTCGCGCGATCAAAGGCGGCCGGCTGGGCTCCCGCGGGTGGCATGTATCTGGGTCACTACATGGCGTGGGTCGCCGCCTCACTGCTTTACGCGGTGCAATTGCGCGCCGACCCCACCAACACGGCCGTGCTGCCCGGTCCCCTCGCCTATGGCGCCATCGGCATAGCGGGTTTGCTCTGCGTGATCATCGCCGGTTGGACGACGGCCAACCCAACCATCTATCGCGCCGGGCTGGCGGTGCACGCCTTGCGGCCGCAGTCATCCCGATTTGTCGTAACCTGTGCCGTGGGTGTCGTGGTCACGATCATCGGCATGTTTCCAGTCATCGCGATGCGACTGCTCGATTTCGTCGGCCTCTATGGCACAGTCCTCGCGCCGGTGGGTGCGTTACTGGCGGTGCATCATTTTGTGCTGCGCAAGGGTGAACCGATGACGAGTGCCGATCCGCATCCGGCCACTTGGATATTCTACACGGCATGGCTGGGTTCACTCGCCCTCTGCGCCATTCCGCTGAGTCGGGGAGTCTTCGCTTCCTTCCTGACTGTGCCGGCTTGGCTGCTGTGCGGTGTGATCTTTTGGGGACTACACAAGGTCACCGTAAAGACTCAGGGATGATCCCGTGACGGGCCGGGATGCTCGGCTTCCCGCTGACGCTGCGTCGCCGCCATGTTATCCACCAAGTTGGGATAGCGTCGCCCGGCTAAGCGGGCCCGTTCACGTGCCCACTCAATCGATTCCGGCGTGAGTTTCGTTTTCGACTCACCCTCGGCGGGTTTATTCTGCTTCCAAGGCGGCGTGGGCATAACGTCAAAGTCTCATGGCTGCAGGCACGACTCAAGCCAGAGACGCTCATTATGCGAAATGCATTTTAGTCAGCCCAATGAAAAGGCCGCACCGTTTCGGGTGCGGCCTTGTAAATGATCGAGCGAATTGACTCAGCGCAGAAACGCTTCGTGGAGGCCGCCGTCGACCGTCACGATCTGCCCCGTGGTCTTGCTGAGACGCTGCGAGATCAGGAGGAAGTAAGCCTCGGCCTGATCCGCCGGCGTGATCGGCGCCTTGGTGAGCGTGCGATCCGCATAGAACTGAGCGAGCTTGGTCACGAGGGAGTCGGTGGCCTCGTCGTCCTTGTAGGCGATATTGTATTTCGCGAGCGAACCGATGACACGGTCGCGTGGGAACATCGCGGAACCCTGCACCACCGTGGCCGGAGCCACGCCGTTGACGCGGACCAACGGCGCGAGCTCGATGGCCATCTCGCGCACGAGGTGGTTGGCGGCGGCCTTGGAGGTGTCGTAGGCAAGCGAACCCTTCTTCGCGACGGCGGCGTTGGCCGAGGTCGTGAGCACGAGCTGACCCTTGAGGCCCTGCTCCTTCCACGTCTTGTGTGCCTCGTCGCCGACGATGTAGCTGCCGGTGACATTGACGCCGAAGGTGAAGGCCCACTTGTCGTCGGGGATGTGGCCGGTCGTATCGCTCGGCCAGAAAACGCCGGCGGTCACCACGATGGAATCAAAGCCACCGTAAGCGAGTGCGACTTGGTCGAGCATGGCGCGAACGCTGGCGCGATCCGTGATGTTTGCAGCGAGCCCGATGGACGGACCGCAGCCGGAGATGCCGGAACCGGCGACGCCGATGCCTTGGCCGAGCTTGGCGGTGATTTCCTTGGCGGTCGCCTCGGCGGTTTCGAGCTTCATGTCGACGCAAACAATGTTCGCGCCTTCTTTGGCGATGCGGTGAGCGGTTTCCTTGCCGATGCCGGAACCGGCGCCGACCACGATGATGGTCTGGCGGGCGAGTTCCTTCTCAGCCGGCATGCGCTTGAGCTTCGCTTCTTCCAAAAGCCAATATTCGATGTCAAAAGCCTCCTGCTGTGGCAGGGCGATGTATTGGTCGATCGCCTCGGCGCCGCGCATGACCTCAACGGCGCAATTGTAGAACTCGGCGGTGACGCGCGACTCAGACTTGTCCTTGCCCCAGGCAATCATGCCGAGACCGGGGATGAGCACCACGGTCGGGTTTGGATCGCGCATCGCGGGCGAGTTGGCGTGTTTGCACTTCGCGTAGTAGGCCGCGTAGTCCTTGCGGTATTGCTCGATGCCGGAGGCTAGCTTCGCTTTGAGGGCGGCGGCGTCCTCGGTCTGCGGATTCCAATCCACATAGAGCGGCTTGATCTTGGTGCGCAGGAAGTGGTCGGGGCAGCTCGTGCCGAGCTCGGCCAGGCGCGGCGCGTCCTTCGAGTTCACGAAGCGCAGGATTTTTTCGTCGTCCTGAATCGTGCCGATGAACCGGCGCTGCTGGGAAATCTGCCCGCGCAGCCACGGCAGGATGGCAGCGAAGTTCTCGCGGCGCTTGGCCTCGTCGAGCGACTGATACTTGGCGCCACCGAAGGCGGCCTTGTCGCCGCCCTTGGCCTGATATTTTTCTTCAATGTAGGCGGCGGCCTTCTCGATGCAGTCGAGCGTGTAAATATAGCAGGCCTTCTCCTCGGCATCCCATGAGATGAAACCGTGCTGGCCCATCATGATGGACTTCACCTTCGGATCGGCCTTGCAGATTTCCTGCATGGCGAGTCCGAGCTCGAAGCCCGGGCGCATCCACGGCACGTAGCCCATCTCGCCGCCGAAGATTTCCTGCGTCAGTTTTTGGCAGTTCTTCGAGGCCGCGATCGAGATGATCGCATTCGGGTGCATGTGATCCACGAACTTCGTCGGGATGAAACTGTGCAGGGGCGTGTCGATGGACGACGGGCGCGGGTTCAGGTTGAAGGTGGTGTGGGAATACATCCCGACCATCTCATCTTCCGCGGGGGACTTGAGCCCCTTGTCACTGCGGGCGGCGTAGGGGCCCTGCAGGTCGATGAGCTTTTGCTGATAGAGGGAGGAAAAGTTTTCGCGCTTGCTCGTGCGCAGGTCGCCCCCGGAGCCCTTGACCCAGAGCACTTCGACGTCCTTGCCGGTGAGCGGGTCTTTTTCGATCAGCTTGGACGACGTGTTGCCGCCGCCGGTGTTGGTGATCCGCTGGTCGCTGCCGAGCAGATTGGAACGATAAACGAGGCGCTCCACTTGATCGAGGGACGCGGCTTTGGCGTCATCCCAGAGATAATTCACATAGCTGTATTTTTTCATGATTCAGATGGGTTTTGAAATTAGCGAAGGCCAAGGACCTTCTCGCGGTAATGTTCGTCGGGTCGGCCGGCGATCCGGTCCATGGTGGCCTTGCTCAGGAAGCGAGGCGAGCCCAGAGCGGTGGCGCCGATGTAAACCTCGGCAGCCTTTACGGCCATGAGCGTGGCGGCCATCACGGCCTTCGGCGTGCCACCGAGAGCGATCAGCCCGTGGTTTTCCAAGAGGATCACCCGCGGCGGACGAGCCAGCCGCTTGATGTAGGCGGTGACGCCCTTGCGGATGGCTTGGGCCAGTTTCAGACCGGGATCGACATAGGGCACCAGCACAAACTCCGCGCCACAGCAGACGATCTCGTCGGGACACATCCGCTTGGTCGCGAAGGCAGCCGAATGCTTGGTGGCGATGATTTGATTCACGGCCACCGGATGGGTGTGCCCAACAAAATTGACGCCAGGCAAAGTAAGCAGCCAGGCGTGAAACATCGCCTCAACGGAGGGCTTGCGCGATTTCGCACTAACGCGCGAAGCCAGCAGTGCGTCATCCACCTCGGCATCGCTCATCCATTTGGCATCGAGGGCCGGGAGCAATCCATCGAAGCGACATTCGGCGACTGATTCCGTATCCAAGGTGGCGAGATTTGAGCCACTGGCCTTCACCAAAAACGTGGTGTCCGTTACCCGCGTCGACGTGTTGCCCTCGCCCAGAATCGCCAATTTGCGTTCCTCAAGTCCAAGTTGATGCGAGAGGTCGAGCAGCTGATTTAGGTGGGGGTTTGCCATAGTGGAGGGGTATTAGATGGTAGATTCTGGTAGATTTCGACCACAAACTACCAATTACATCTAATCGTAACGTCAGAATCTAACGGCTCAACACACTAAACTACTCTACAAAAGCATGTTATCGACGATACGCATCTCATCGATCCATACCGCGATCATCATCAAACACTTCCCGGGTTCGACTTCACGCACCGGCTCCATCGTGCGCATATCCACAACCGAAACATAAATGACCCGGACTTTGCGATTCTCCCCGAGAATATGTGTAGCCTCGGCCACGAGGCGATCGGGACTGCGCACCCCAGCAGCCGCCATCTCACTGACCTTTTTCAATGCGCGGTAAATGGACAACGCCTCCTGGCGTTGGGCGGTGGAAAAGTCCCGGTTGCGAATCCCGTAGGCCAAGCCGTCGCTTTCACGTTTCGTGGGCACGACAACCACTTCGATCTGATAAGCCAGATCGGTGATCATCTTGTGCACAACGGCCGCACGCTGGGCGGTCTTTTGCCCGAAAAACACCGATCCCGGCTGAACGATGTTGAAGAGCTTGGTCATCAAAGTGGTCACGCCGCGAAAATGATTCGGCCGGGAAACCCCGCACAAAGGTTTGGCCAGCAATTCTTCACTCACGAAGGTGGAAAATCCCGCCGGATAAATCTCCGCGGTCTCAGGACAGAAAAACACCGTCGCGCCGGCAGCTTTGCACAACTCGCGATCCTCCTCCGGATTGCGCGGATAACGCGACATGACTTCGTTCGGTGCGAACTGGAGCGGATTCACAAATGCCGCAACCACGACAATGTCCGACTGCCCGGCCGCCGTCTTGACCAACGCCTCCTGCCCCGCGTGCAAGGCCCCCATGGTCGGCACCAGTGCCACTTTCTTGCCCGCCGTGCGCCATGCCGCGGCCAGCTGTTTCATTTCGGAGACGGTTTCAACGATTTGCATGGGTAGATAACGTCATGAGACAACGTCGGGCTTGAACTAACGTCAGCCTGTGGGTTTGTTCAAGTTTTTCGCCGAACCACTTACATCATGATCCGCATCAACGAAAACTACACGAAGCTCAAGGCTTCCTACCTCTTTGCCGATATCGCCAAGCGCGTAAACGCCTATACCGCTGCCAACCCCGACAAGCCGATCATCCGGCTCGGTATCGGCGATGTGACCGAACCCTTGCCGCCTGTCTGCATCGAGGCCCTGCACAAGGCCACGGACGAGATGGCTGATCGCGCCACTTTCAAGGGCTACGGACCGGAACAGGGTTATGCCTTCCTGCGTGAGGCCGTGGCCAAGAACGATTACACTGACCTCGGCTGTGCGATCGAGGCCGACGAAATCTTCATTTCCGATGGTTCCAAGTGCGACTGCGGCAATATCCAGGAAATCTTCAGCACCGACATCAAGCTCGCGATCCCTGATCCGGTTTACCCGGTCTACGTCGACACCAACGTCATGGCCGGTCGCACTGGGGCCAACGTCGACGGTCGCTACCCCGGCATCACCTATCTGGAAAGCACCCCGGGGAACGGCTATGTGCCTTCAATCCCGAGCGCGGCAACGGATCTGATCTATCTCTGCTTCCCCAACAATCCGACCGGCGCCGTCGCCACCAAGGAGCAACTCGCCGCCTGGGTCGCCTACGCCAAACAGAACAAGGCGATCATCCTCTTCGATTCCGCCTACGAGTCCTACATCCGCGACCCGGAGATTCCCCGTTCCATCTACGAAATCGAGGGCGCGCGGGATGTGGCCATCGAATTTCGCAGCTTTTCCAAGATCGCCGGCTTCACCGGCACGCGTTGCGCCTACACCGTAGTGCCGAAGTCGCTCAAGGCCTTCGATGCCGCCGGCAAGGAACACTCGGTGCACGCCTTGTGGAATCGCCGCCACACCACCAAGTTCAACGGCGTCGCCTACCCGATCCAAAAAGCGGCCGCCGCGATCTACACCGCGGAGGGCAAGGCCCAGACCAAGGCGCTGACGGATTTCTATCTCGGTAACGCCAAGCTGATTCGCGAGGCCATTACAAAGCTCGGCCTGTCCTGCGTCGGCGGTGACAACGCCCCTTACATCTGGATCAACACCGGCACGGATTCATGGACTTTCTTCGACAAGCTGCTCAACGAAGCCCAGGTGGTTTGCACACCCGGCGCTGGATTTGGTAAGTGTGGCGAAGGTCACGTGCGAATCAGCGCCTTCAATTCGCGTGAAAACGTGGAGAAGGCCCTCGCCCGTATCGCGGCCGCGCTGAAGTAAATCCGTGAATGTGGACTGGCCGTCATGTGATACACCCAGCACACCGAATTTCCGGGCTGGGTGACCTAGAATGTAACATTTAATGGCCGGACCCTTTTGAGATGAGCGAACTTCCGTGGGGTGACTGGAGCCTGATCCTGCTGATTTTCGCCGTCTCTGCATTCGCGCAAGGCGTGATGGGTTTTGCTTTTGGTATCGTCGCCATGACGCTGCTGCCCTTGGTGATGGGCTTCAAAGATGCCGTCGCTCTGCTCGCGATCCTGAACGCCGGCGTAATGCTGTTCGCCCTGTATTGGCAGCGAAGCTCCTTTCGCTGGGGCGACGCGCGCAATCTGGTCATCGGCTCATTGATCGGCATCCCGGTCGGGGCATATATGGTGGGGGCACTCCCCGAGCGGATCCTGTTTATCGGCTTGGGAGCAACCATGGTGGCGATCTGCATCAACCATTTCGTCAAGCGCAAGCAAGCCGCCCAACCACCTCTGGGTAAGTCGGCCGTCTTCATCGGGGCAGCTTCCGGCATCTTGGCCGCAGGGTTCAATATGGGCGGCCCACCGCTCGTCGCGTATATATATTCCAGAGACTGGAAACTGGATCAGGCCAAGGCCGTGCTAGCGTCCTGCTTCGTCGTTACCGGGATATCTCGCCTGGCTTTCCTCGGCCTCACCGGAGTGCAGTTGCCCGCCCTCTTTAAATTGGCGGCCATCATGCTGACTCCAACCGTGCTGGTGCTATGGCTCGGTATCCAGATCGGGCACTGCATCCCACAACTTTGGCTGCGCCCAGCTGTGTTCGCCTACCTTGGGTTAGTGGGGCTTTATTATCTGGTCCTCCGCTAATAGCGGATCCGCTGTTATTTTGGGGGCAGTGCGGCCACCACTTCATCGCCAAGGGAACTCGCGGCCTGCGTGAGTCGCTGCACCAAGGCACCATAATCACGGCCATCCCACTCCGTCTCAGGCGCGGCAAAAACCTTGCGCACCAACACCGCGCCGTTGGAGCCGGTTGAGGTAATCTCAATTGTGGCCACAAAGCGCGCGACAAACCGACCATCGAGATCAATCCCTTCACAGCGCTGAATTCCGACGCTGACGTCACAATCCCGTTTTTTATCAAAGGGGAACCCCTCTGTGAAAACCCGCGTCACTCGCGAACTGGCCATCAAGCGTCCTTGCATGATCCGACCAAGACTGTCCGCCAACGGTTCGGCCCACCGGGCATAATCGTTGTAGACCAATTCGCTCTCAGCGTGGCGAACCACCACCGCCCCTTTGTCCAAATAAGTTGGCAACTCCACCTTGGTCAAACCTACCACCAAACCGGATCCCATGGGGGTGGACTCGCTGACCGTCACCGTGTCACCGAGCACATAGTAACGGGTCAAATCCGCTTGCGGTTCGGGCACGACCGAGCAACCGAACGATCCCAAGAAGCCGAGTGCTGCGGTCATCTGCCATAGTTTCGTAAAGGATGCATTCATACTTATTCGGGACGTTTGCGACCGGCGAGCAGGGCCTGCGGGTTGCGTTCAAGAAAATCAGCCAAGCGCTGCACGGCATCCGCCGCCTTGGATAGTTTGACAAAGGTTTCACCGGCATCGGTGCCAAGATTGTGCTGGGCGTTGATTAATTGACCCAGCATTTGCGCGGCACTGTTGAATGTATCGAGCGTGGTGCGCACATCGGTCAGGGCTTCACCCAGTTTGGCCCCCGTGGGTTCGATCTGTCCGTCCAATTTGGCCATCAGGTCGCGCAACTCGATGGAAGCTTTGTTCAGATTGACCAAGGTTTCCTTCAATTGAGGATCCGAGGCCACGGCGTTGACCGATTTCGCCGTCTGCGTCCATTCGGTGACGAACTCATCCAAATCCAGAGCGTTAACCTGCTTCCGCGCATCGGCCAGAAAACCGCGCAATTCACCGGCCAACCCGGCGAAATCGATGTGTTTGACGTCGGCCAGAATCTCGGTGATACTGGCCTGAAATTCGGAGATTGTGGAGAGCACGGAAGGCACCACGGCATATTTTAACTCCGCAGTGCTCGCATCCGCCGGGTATTGCTTTGGATCGAGAAAATCGAGTTCCACATAGAGCAAACCCGTCGCGAGCCCAATCACGCCCAACTGGGCGCGAAGGCCCTGATCGATCAATTCCTGCAATACATCGCGGCTGGTCACATCCACTTCACTGGTCTGATTGCGGATGATATTCCGGTTGAATTCGCAGACAACGCGGACCACGGATCGCTTGGCCTGCTCGTCGAATTGGACATTGAGATCCACCACCCGGCCCACCCGCACGCCGCGCAATTTTACCGGTGAACCCAGGTCAAGCCCGTGGATGGATTCATTGAAGTAGACGACAAATCGCTGCGGCTTGGAGAACAGGCTGATACCGCCAAAAGACAGCAGGGCAATCACGCCCAAGGCGAATGCACCAATCACGAAAGCGCCGACGATGGCTGGGCTAACCTTGGTTTTCACGGATGCTGGTTATTAAAAGAATTTAAAGAAATGGACAGGATTAATCGGCGATTTCTCATCGGGTGTTCGCCAAAAGATCGCCGCGATGGAGGAATTCGGTTACCCGGGGATCCCGGCTGGTGGTCGCCAGTTGCCGGGGAGCCCCTTGCGCGATGATTCCCCTCTCTCCCTTGTCGAGCATGATCACCCGGTCGGCGATACTGAAGATCGAGGCCAGTTCATGTGACACCACGACCAAGGTCGTGCCGAATAACTCGCGAATCTGCAGCACCAGTTCGTCGAGTTTTCGTGAGGTGATGGGATCCAACCCGGCGGAAGGCTCATCGAGAAACACGATCTGGGGATCCAGAGCCAATGCCCGGGCCAACCCCGCCCGTTTCTTCATCCCCCCGCTGATCTCCGCCGGGTAATAATCCTCAAATCCGGTCAGTCCGACTTGAGCCAGTTTCAAGGTCGCGATTTCGGCGATCTCCCGTTTGTTCAACGCGGTGTATTGCTCCAACGGCAGGGAGACATTTTCCCGCAGGGTAAACGAACTCCACAACGCCGCACTCTGGTAGAGCACGCCGAAAGTTTTCAGCAACGCACGTCGGGCAATCGCATTGTCGTAATCGAATGGCTCGTCGAAAAAGGAAACTTGGCCGGACAAGGGTCGGTTGAGTCCGATCATGTTGCGCAACAAGGTGCTTTTGCCGCAACCGGACCCACCGATAATAAACAACACTTCGCCCGGAGTGACGGTGAAGTTGATGTTTTCCAAAATGGTCGTGCCGTCGTAGCCGCATCTTAAATCGGACACGGTGATGGCGGAGGCGTTGTTGCTTGTATCACTCATGCGTCAAATCCCCAGGATATCGAACAACACCGCATACACCGCGTCGGCCACGATGATAAAAAGAATGGCGGTCACGACGGCCGAGGTCGCTGCCTTGCCCACGCCCATGGCACTGCGCTCGGCCTGTAGGCCACGCAGACAGCCGGATACTCCGATAATCACCCCGAAGGTCCCCGCCTTGATGATACCTGATAACACATCGGACATGTCCACAATCGTGAGCATCTCCACCCAATAGGCTGCCGGCGGAATGCCCAGCACCGACATGGCGACAAACATGCCGCCCAGAATGCCGAGACAGTTGGCATAGAGCCCCAGCAACGGCATCATGAGTCCAAGGGCGATCAAACGCGGCATGACCAAAAATTCCACCGGGGAAATCCCCAAGGTCGTAAACGCGTCGATTTCCTCATTCGCCCTCATGTTGCCCAATTGCGCGGCAAAGGCCGCCCCGGTGCGACCGGCCAGCACAATGCCAGTCATCAATGCGCCCATCTCACGCACCATCGAAACTCCCACCAGATCGGCCACATAGATATCGCCGCCATACTGACGGAGAATCAGGGCTCCAGTGTAGGCCAACGTCATGCCCACGAGGACACTGATCAAGCTGACGATGGGCAGGGCCATCGCGCCACACTGCTGCATTTCATCCACGCAATCCCGCCAACGAAATCTTTCCGGATGCTTCAACAAGGTGATCTGACTGATCACACACTCACCGACAAACGATGAGATATCCTTGCACTTCATCCACGCGTCTTGGGTTGCCAGACCGACCGCTGTTAAAAAATTCTCGCTGCGATCAAACGGCACACTCGTCTCATGCGAGCGCGACAGCTGGCCCAGCATCTCGCGGGTCTTCTCAGGCAACGCATCCAGATCACAATATACCCCGGCCATCCGGCACCACTGCTGCACATCGAATACAAAGAGCAGCAGTGAACTGTCCCACTTTTCCACTTCGGCTACTTCCAAGCGGATTCGCTTCGGGGTCCCCGGACCTTCCCGTAATGTCCACTTCGGCCGCGATTCCGTCACCCGCCAGTGACCGGCCAATGTTACCACCATGCGATCCCCCTCGGTTTGGGTTGATACGCGTGCTTGGGTATTGGCCTTCGCGACGGACATGCTTGCTGAGTTGTAGTGGCTGGTCTCCAAAGCAAAACTTAAAAAGCACGCCCACCGCATCTTTGTTTCCAAACCGCCTGTTTCAAGGCTGGTCGCCCCGAACGATCTGCGGCATGGTCGCGCGCTCATGGCTTATCGCACCATCCTTCTCGATCTCGATGGCACCTTGGTGGACGCGTTCACGACCATCCATCGCGCCTACCAGCACACCTTGCCGCAGTTTGGCCGACCGGCGCCCACCATGGCCGAGGTCCGCAATGCGGTGGGCGGCGGCCTGCGCAACGCCATGGTGCACTTTCTGCCCGAGGAGCAGATTCCTCGCGCGCTCGAGGTGCATCAAACCTACACCGACCAAATCCTGCTCGAGGACGTCAAGGCGATGCCCGGAGCCATAGACCTCCTAGAGGTATTGCACACAAGCGGCCTGTCTCTCGCCGTTTACACCAACAAGCATGGCGGTTCATCGCGGCGGATTTGCGACCACCCTGGATTCACTCAACTGCTCAAGGCAAATTACGGCGCCGGTGACACTCCATGGATCAAGCCGCAGCCGGAATTGGCCGCTCATGTGCTCGGCGAACTCAATGCGGAACCGGCCACCACCCTGTTGATCGGCGATTCCCCTTACGACGTGCAGGCCGCGCACAACGGTGGTTTTCAATGCTGGTGCGTCACCACCGGCACACATACAGAGGAACAGCTCAAGGTAGCCAAGGCAGACCGGGTTTTCGCCAACCTGCCGGCACTGCAGGCAGCGTTGTTAGCTGCTGATAATCAATAACCGGTTTAAAATTCACGCTGTGGCGGCGCATTTTTTCGCGACCACGATCATCTCCCCGGCGCTCCAACCCGCCTCGTTGATGGAATGACGCGTGCCGAAGGGCGTCTTCTGAAAATCCTCGTAAATGGCCTCAACCGCAAAGCCAGCCCGGGCCAACAGGTGCTCCATTTCGTTGCGGAAGATATAGCGCATCGGCAACTCGTGCACCAATCGCTCCTGGTTGCCATCGAGATTCGTCACGAGGTAAATAAATTCGGAAGTAATCACTTGGTTTACCAAGTCCTTTTTCGAATCACGGATTTTCCGAATCACTGATCGACCGTCGGGCAGTTTGAATTCGGGCTCTGGTTGGATTTCGTCGAAAGACTTGCCACTGACAATCCGCGGCAACGAAGGATTGGTTACGTTGATTACCAGCCGTCCATCGTCCGCCAGATGCCGGTGACAAGACCGCAAGCAGGCTAATTGGTCGTCCGTTTCCGTAAGATGCTGAAACGAATAAAATGGAATGGTGATCAGCTGATAGCGGACTCCGAGGTCGAACTGCCGCATGTCCGCTTCAGCAATTCTGACCCGTTCACTGACTTCTTTCGGCTCGCGCGCCAATGACTCCTGCAGTGCCGCCAGCATATAAGTTGAAAGATCCAAGGCTGTGATCGGCACCCCCGCCCTGGCCGTGGGGATTGCAATGCGACCGCTGCCGGCGGCCAGTTCCAACACCTCGCCGCCAATTTGCTTGGCGATTTCAACATGGAAATCCACATCCCGCCGGTGCTTCGCGGCCGGGAGATGATCATATACATACTGAACAAATGGAAAATCCGCGTAACCGCCCGCGTGATGGTGAGGAGATTCGGCAGACATTCCCGGCAGCCTCAGGATTTATCCGCAGGTATCAATACCTTCCTGACCATGTGCCGTTCGCCATGAAACACGCCGTCTACCAACAGAACTTCCGGTTCTTCGCCATACACCGTGAAACCCAAGGATTCATACAGCCGTTGCGCAGGATCATTGCCGACCGTCACAGATAGCCGAACCGAACGTAACCCAGGCAGTGATGCAATTTCGGACAACAATGCCTTCAGCAACTCGCGGCCTGCACCCTGCCCACGACTATCCGGATGCACATACATACTATAGATGGCGCCGCGATGCCGCGTTTTGAGGGCGGTATCCCGCACAAAGGCCACCATCCCAATCAAGCGGTCGCCGTCAAAAGCACCCATCACCATCCGATCTGCACTACTGGCAATCCGACCGGCAAAAAACTCCAGTGGCTGCACACTTTCCTGTTCAAAGCTGGCCCCGAATGCCGTGGGGCTTTCCTGCAATCCGTAAAGCCGCAACTCACGAAAAACCGAGGCATCGTCGATGGTGAGTTTTCGCAACATGATCATGTATTAGGATATTACGGCCATGCCATGCTTCGCCGCGAGTTTGCGCACCGACGTCATGTTGCGCATCGTAGCCAACGGAAACTTGAGGGTTTTCATGGCGGGTGAAGTCCAAACCTCCGATTCGGAACTGCGGATGCGGCATAGCCAGTAGACCTCGCGCCCATTGACACAAAATTCGTCCACGTCCGTGCAGCACCCCTGCAGTCGTTTCGCCAGGTCACTGCTCATGGGCTCCTTCAGGAAATTCACGTAAACGGCTCCTCCCTCCGGCACCTCGCTGCCGAAGGCTGGATAGGCCAGCACTGCCTTCACTTCCGCCTCGCTGCGGATAAAGGTCGCCACGCCGTAGCCGAGGGATTTTTCGAGATGCGCTTCAATCCTGAATTCCAATATGGTCCCGTCGTGCGACTTGGTTTCAAAGAGCACATTCCCGCTCGCGATAAACGTGGCCACGTTGGTGAAACCCAATTCTTCAAACAACCGTTTCAACTCCGACATCGGCGGACGCCGTTTGCCGAGGTTGATCCCGCGAAGAAAGGCGACGTAGCGCGGCATGGCGGTTCAATTTTTCGCCAATGCAACATCGAGCAATTCGTGCATCGCTGCAAAAATCTGGTCCTCGGTGCCCGAGACCAGCGGACCAGGTTTCATGATGTATTGCATGGAATCAAACACCTCATAGCCCCTCTCAGGGAGCTGACGTTCGCTGCAAATATACCCGACAATATCGTTACTGTAGGCAAAGGGCCAAACATGACTGTAGTCGCGGCCAAACTCTTTCACCGCGCGCAGCGCATATTCCACGCTCATCTCACCGGACAGCGCGATCCACGCGAGCGAGGAGCCAAAACAAACCGTCTGCACTTCAAATTCCACCGTGGCCCGCGGATTGTGGCCGGCGGCCAGTCCCGCAAGACTTTCCCGGGCCCAGCGCGCAAAAAACTCATTCTCGGAAGTCAGCCACGGCGTGTAGTCTTCCTTGGTCAGCTCGGTGTAGCGCAGTGTCAGCACCCGGTGGTCAATCCTCAGGTTGCCGTGCACCGCTTGCCATTGCCCTTGCCGCAATTCGCGCATCACGGCCGCGGCCACCTGGCGGCCCATCGATTCAATCTCGGGTAATGGATACTTGGGATAGTTGTCGTGTGCCAGGTTCGGGATGAAAGGTTTCTGATCTCCCGCGCAGCCCTGCAGAAATGCCGCCGTGCAGCCGAGTTGCTGCTCCAGTTCACGCAGCGCAAAGCCCACATAGTCACCGCCAAACTCCAGGATCGCGCCTGCGGCTGTGGGATGCGCCGCGTAACCGAAAAGCACATGCTTCAACTTTTCCGTCTCATCATGAAAAGCCAGCATGGGGACTGTGTGATCGTGCGGGGCATCGAAGGTCGGCGCCCACATTACCCCACCTTTGCCATCCGGTCGGCGACGCGAATACCCAATACCACACCATCCAGTCGAACTGCTGAGTCGCACCGGAACCCGGTCGGCCAACGCCGACTGCGCGGCCGTGACCACCTTGGCAAATGCAGCTTGTAGATAGCTTTCATCAATCCCACCGCGACAATCCGCATCCACGAATTTGCGGATCGGCGGGCCGCAATGCGTGTGCGTGCCGCAAAGCAGAATATCGCCTCCCGGAACGCCGGTAGCGGCAGTGAGTATCGCGCGCACTTCCGGGGTGTTGTCGTAGAAGCCGAGCCATTCAATGCTGACGATCAGCAGAGTCCGCTCGGTTGCCCGCTCCGTAATCGCCGTGACGATGCAACGCAGCGGTAGATACACGCCGGTCGAGTCTTCCGTGCGGGCGGCAAACCCCGCGAGTTTGGAACCCACCGCCGGCGTGACATCGACGTCGGCCACTCCGACCAGATACGGATAACCTGACTCACTCATGCCGTGAGGAAGCGATTTCACGCGACCTCACGCAAGCATAGGATGTGCTAATGCCAAAGGGGTCAGGCCGTTATTTGTTAATTCCATTAGAGGAGGACTGTAATCTCTGAGAAATAATTAACGAATAACGGCCTGACCCCTTTTATGAAAATTAGGCGGCCGGATCCCAGACGACCTTGCGCGCGGGGAACTCGAGATCGAATGCCTCGTCGCTCGCCGGGGCGTGGTAGGTATTGATGATCGCATAGCGATCTTTGCCGGCCACGTTCGGTGTCGAACCGTGCACGAGGCGGTCGGAAAACACGATGGCCGTGCCGCGCTTGATCGCACAGGTCACCACATCACCATCGGACCAGTCGCCATCCTCGATCCCGTTGTCGAATTCGCCGGAAGGCAGACCCATCTTGACCATGCGCCAGTCGCGCTTGTGGCTGCCGGGCACCACGGTGAGCGTGCCGTTCTCGGCCGTCGCATCATCGAGCGGAATCCAGACCGAAAGCTTCGGCCGCGTGTTGCGCCAGTAGTAACAATCGATGTGCCACGGGGTTGGAAACTTTTTGTCGGCGGACTTGTAGACGATCTTGTCGCTCAGAAACATCACGCCGTGCGGCATCACGGGCTTCAGCAGCTTCACGATCCGCGGATCCTCCGCCAAGGCCCTAAATTTTTCATTTACGACGGCAACGTGCACATAAACCGAGGCACCGGGCTTGGCATGCTTGTCGAGCACTCCGCGGGCCTCGGTTTTCAATTTTTCGCATTCCTCGACACTGAGAAAATTGGGGACGACGATAAATCCGTCACGATCGTAACGGGCGGCTGGACTGAGAGAATCGTTGGTTTTCATATGAAGACGATCAGACTATGCCCGATTGCATGGAAATTGTCTTTAGCTGCCGGAAAATCTCATTTAGCAATTATCTCCATGCCTGCTCATCCAGCGAGTGGTCCCTCGCCCATCGAAAGTATCCGGTTGATCGAGCGCTTTGAGCGTTCAGAAACGGGGTTTAAGTATCAAGCGACCTCCCTGCCGGGCCACTTGATCCACTTGGTCGTGAGCGGGGTGGTCGAGCAAACCTGCAACGGCCGGCAGCAAAAACTCCGACCTGGCAGCATCGTTTGGTATCATGAAGATGAGTGGGTTGAAGGCCGTGTGATCAAGGCCCCATGGATTTACTACTCGGTCAATTTCACCGCTCCGACCCTCGCGCCGCCGGACTTCAATGCGCGGCTAATCGACCATCGCGATGACCTCCAAACCCTGTTCATCGACCTGCATATAGCCTGGCAGTTATCACCATCGCGCGAACGAGACTACCGCTGTCAGGCACACTTACTGGAGTTGTTGGCCGCACTCAACCCGGGTGGTGTCGGCCAAGCACTGGTCACCCCCAATGGCCGCTTGTGGTGGGAGGTGGAAACGTGGGCCCGGCAACGGATCGACGAAGCCGTAACCTTGGGAAATTTGTGCACCCAGTTTCACCGCAGTGCCAACACCCTGACCCGCGCCTGCATGGATGCCGTCGGCACCACGCCAATGAAACGCTTAAAACAGATCCGTCTTAGTCTCGCTCGAGGGCTGGTGCATTACTCGGACCTGACAATGACGGAAATCGCCCTGCGGGTCGGCTACGCTCGGGTGCATGAATTCTCCCGGGATTACCGCAAGGCGCACGGCTTTCCGCCCAGTCGCGACCGGTTAAGCAATCGGCTGAAACCGTAGTCTGGATCTACGTTTATCGGATTCGGCTTTATTCCTGCTGGTATCCGGACAGCGTGGTGAACCTACCCCGCCGCATCCGTCATGACGCTTACCCTGTTCGACTGGATTATCATTGTTGTCTACCTGGCCGGCTGCCTCATCGCCGGCCTCGCGATGCGCCGCTATGTGCGCGGCGTAGAAGACTTCGCTGTCGCAGGGCGCGAGATGAACGTTAACCTCGGCATCGCCTCACTGGCCGCGACCGAGATGGGGCTGGTGACGATCATGTATACGGCCCAACTGGGTTTCGAGAAAGGTCTCGCGGGAGCCAGTATCGGCGTGTTGATGGCCGCGGCTTTCTGGATCGTCGGTCGCACGGGTTTCATTATCGGTCCATTGCGCAACGCCGGGGTGATGACGATTCCGGAATTGTTTGAGAAACGATTTCATCGACGGGTGCGCTGGCTGGCTGGGTTGTTTGTGGTGCTCGGCGGTCTGCTCAACATGGGCATCTTTCTGCGGCTCGGTGGTGAGTTTCTCGTCTGGGCCACCGGCATACCCCCGTCGTGGCTCGAATGGGTGATGACCGTGCTGCTGGGGCTTGTGCTGCTTTACACCGCGCTGGGTGGCATGCTTTCGGTCCTCGTGACCGACTACCTGCAATTTCTAGTGATGGGCGTTGGCATCGTAATTACATCGATACTCGTCCTGATCAACGTCGGCGGACTCGACCTGATCACCTCGCTGCAAAACGCGTGGGCCGGTCATGCCGGCATGAAACTCAACTCGCATCCATTCAATCCGTTCGATGGGTCCAGTCTCGGTTGGGGTTATCTGCTGTGGATGCTGGTGCTACAGGTCGCAGCAGCCACCACTTGGCAAACCGTGATCAGCCGCGTGCTTGCCGCCAAAGACGTCGATACCGCCAAGCAGATGTATCGGCGCACTTCGTTTTATTTTGTCGGCCGCTTCCTATTGCCCGGTCTGTGGGGCGCGGCGGCCTTTGTGTATTTCGCCAATCAGGGAGGTCTGCCCGAGGGCACCACCACCCTCACGGCCATGCCGCAATACCTCGGCACGATATTGCCCATCGGGTTGCTGGGTTTGGTGATCGCTGCGATGCTCGCCGCCGAAATGTCCACCGACAGCGGTTACCTGCTGACTTGGGCCACGGTGATCTACAACGACCTGATCACGCCCTGCCTGCGTCAGCCGCTTTCTCCGCGGGGACGGTTGCTGCTCACCCGATTGCTGGTGCTCGGGATCGGTGTGTTCCTGTTGTTCTACGGGTTGTGGTATGAGCTGCCCGGTAACGCGTGGGATTACCTCGCGGTCACCGGCAACATCTACCTCGCCAGTGTCTTCACCCTGCTGGTCGCCGGACTCTACTGGCCGCGCGCCAACGCCCGCGGTGCTTACTGCGCCCTGATCATGGGCGCAATCGGACCGATCACCTTTCTCCTTATCGGTAAAACGTATTCCATCCCGCCCGAAGTCGCGGGCGCGGCGGCGTTCGGCCTTGCGGCCTTGGGCATGATCTTCGGTTCCCTCTCCAAACCATCAACCGTCAACGCGACCTGAATCATGCAAGACCCTTTCATCCTTTTCTGGGCCGGCCTCATCCTCGCTTCGATTGTATGGTATGGCGTGCTCGTGTTTTATGTCGGCATCAAGGCCGGCCGCGACATCAAGACGATGATCAAATCGTTGAAGGATGATCCGTCTCAGGATCGCTGAATCAACGGGCACTTTAACACGTCAACGCCAAGGCGATCGCTGCCGGGACCGCTTGCACCCAAAATATTTTTCGCCCGACCGTCGCGCCGCCAAATATTCCCGCCACGATCACGCAGCCGAGAAAGAATACTTTAACCGGATACCCATCCGCGCCGGCGTAGATTCCCCATCCCAATCCAGCCGCGAGAAATCCATTATACAGTCCCTGATTCTGCGCGAGTGACTTGGTCAGTTCCGCCTTCTCGGCTGACAGTTTAAAGACGCGCCGGCCATAGGGCTTGGTCCACAGAAACATCTCCAGCACCAGAAAGTATATATGCAGCGCGGCGACCAATCCCACCAGAAAATCCGCGAGTAGTTTCATTAGGCCAACCTAGGTCAATAGCGTGGGCAAGCAACGTCGGAAATCAAACCGGGGTTCGTCGCGCGATCAGAAGATTGGCCGTCATGTCCTGCACAATCTTGCCCTCCTGGTTAAAGGTGCGGCAACGCAGTTTGACCCGGCCCCGGCCGGTGCGCGAGGGCACCGAATCGAGTTCGGCCACTTCCATAATCACCCGGAGACGATCGCCCGGCAAAACGGGCCGCGGCCAGCGCAGTTCCTCCGCCCCCTGGCCGATGACCCCACCGTTGAGCTGCATATCCCCGCGCACCATCAAGCTCATGCTAAGGGCCGCGGTGTGCCAGCCGCTGGCAACCAATTGGCCGAACAGGGACGCCTTCGCGTCGGTCGCTTCGGTGTGAAAAGCCTGCGGATCAAATTGCCGGCCAAATGCCACAATCTCCTCTGTCGTGATCGTGTGCTCGGGCGTGTTGAATTTATCCCCGACGGCCAGATCCTCAAAATAGAGCATGTGAATGAGCTACTCAATTCCCACGCAAAGTCCACCGTTCCCACAGTTGCTTCATCGCGCATCTTTGCTTTTGTCACTGCTACGTGGCCGCACCTTCCTCTGCAGATTCCCTGACTGGCGTCCTTGAGCGCATCATTTTCTTCAACGAGGAGAATCACTATACCATCGCGGAATTCCGGCCCGATTCGTCCAGAGCCGCCAAGGAGGAGGAAGACGGCAACAAGGTTACCATCGTGGGACCATTGCCGGGCGTGGAATGTGGCGAAACCCTGCATCTCACCGGTGAGTGGACGCGGCACTCCCAGCACGGGGCGCAGTTTAAGATCACCGCTTTCAAAAGCGAGTTGCCCTCATCAGTCTACGGCATCCGCAAGTATCTCGGGAGCGGGCTGGTGCCGGGCATCGGCAAAGTTTACGCCAACAAGATCGTCGACGCTTTTGGCACTGATACCTTTCGCGTCCTGAGCGAAGAATCCGGCCGGCTGCGCAACGTGCCCGGCATTGGGAAAAAGCGCGCCACTTCGATCAAGTCGGCGTGGGACGAAAAGAAGACCGAGCGCGAACTCTACATTTTCCTGCAGACCTACGGGGTTACCCCCTCGCAGTGTATCAAGCTCGTCCACCGTTTTGGGGCCGACGCCAAGCGCATCCTGACGACCGAGCCCTATCGCGCCGCCCGCGAAATCGACGGCATCGGTTTTAAGACGGCCGATCGGATCGCGATCAACCTCGGCTTCGCCAACGACGCGCCGCCGCGCTTGGACGCCGGGGTGGTTTACGCACTCGAGACCTTGCAAGAGGAAGGCCACACCGCCTTTCGCGAGGCCGAGTTGCGGGACCACACCGCCCTGCTGCTCGAAACTGATTCCAAGCTCGTCGAGGCTCGCATCGAGGCCTTGGTCGGAAACAAATCCCTCGTCCGACACCAACCTCCGGGTGTCGCGAATCCCTTGCCGGGTTCCGGCCTCATCCAACTGCCGCACAATGATCGCGCAGAGCAAAAGATCGCCGATGTGATCGCGCGTTTGAACAAGGTCGCCAGCGGCCTGCCCTCCATCAAGATCGATGCCGCGGTCAAGTGGGCCGAAGAAAAGGCAGGCTTCGTTTACCACGAACTGCAACGCGATGCGATTCGCAGTGCGCTCGGCAGCAAGGCCTCCATCATCACCGGCGGGCCCGGCACCGGTAAGACCACCATCCTCCGCGCGCTCGTGGAAATTTTACGCGCAAAAAAAGTGCGCGTGCACTTGGCCGCCCCCACCGGCCGCGCCGCGCAGCGTCTGGCCGAAACCACGGGTGGCTATGCGTCGACCATCCATCGCCTGCTCAAATACGACGCATCAAAAGGCGGTTTCGTCGCCAACGAATCCACGCCGCTCGCGACGGATTTTCTGATTGTGGACGAGGCTTCCATGCTCGACGCGCGGCTGGCCTCAGCGTTGCTGCAGGCCGTGCCGGCCAAGGCGCATCTGCTGCTCGTCGGTGACACCGATCAGTTGCCCAGCGTGGGAGCGGGTAATGTGCTCAAAGACCTCATCGCCACCGAACAGGTGCCGGTCACGCGCCTGTCCGTCATCTACCGGCAACAGGGTCAGAGCCAGATCGTGCTGACCGCCCACGCGATCAATTCGGGGGATCCGACGTTGCCTCCGGTATTGTCCAATGTGGCGGATGCCCAAGTTTGGTCCGATCTCAATTTCATCGCCGCCACCGATGCCGAGGACTGCGTGCGCAAGGTCATCGAGATCTGCACCGAGTTCGTGCCGCAAAAACTGAAGTGGCCGCATCCGATCCATGATGTGCAGGTGCTGGCCCCGATGCACAAGGGCGTGGCGGGGGTCGGCAATCTCAACACGCAGCTGCAGGCCGCCCTCAATCCCAACCGGCAGGGCCTGCGCATGCCGACCGGCGAATACCGTCCGGGTGACAAGGTCATCCAACTGCGCAACAACTACGACAAGAACCTCTTTAACGGTGATATCGGCACCATCACCACGATCGATGGCGTCAACGGCACGCTGACGGCCGATTTCGATGGTGACACCCATAGCTTTGATCGCGGCGAATTCACCAACCTCGCGCTCGCCTACACCATCAGCATTCACAAGTCGCAGGGCAGTGAATACCCGGTCGTCATCGTGCCGCTGCTCAAGGCGCACTTCATGATGCTGCAGCGCAACCTGATCTACACGGCGATCACGCGTGGTCGGAAAAAAGTCTTTCTTGTCGGCGAACCGGCCGCCTACGCCATGGCGGTGCGCAACAGCGAATCGAAGCAACGCATCACGCACTTGAGGGAGAAAATGGTGCAGTGAGACACCTCGCCGGTTGCCTCATTCGTGCGCTTACTGCGCGAGCATTTCTTTTGCTCTCAAAACATCCCTCCCAAGATTTGGTCAGTCTGCAAAATCGACGGGAGTCTGAGCCTCAATTTCCTCGATCGTGGTAAGCCCAAGCAGGACTTTCTTGAGTCCGTCATAACGCAGTGGCTTGTAACCGGCCCGCGCAGCCGCGTCCAAAATATCGTTGGGGTCAGCCCGGCGCACGATCAATGAACGAATCTCCCGGTCGATCACGAGGAGCTCGTGAAATGCCACCCGGCCATGAAACCCGGTGTCGCCGCAAACATGGCAACCTCGGCCACGAAAGAAAGTAACGTCCGGCAGAACTTCATCATCAAAGTAGCGGCGCAGCACCTCGTTGCCTGGCTTGTAGGGCTCCTTGCAGTTCTCGCAGATACGGGGCACGAGCCGCTGACCCAATACACCGATCACGGACGGTGCGATCATGTAAGGATCCACACCGATTTCCATCAGACGGATGATCGCGTCCGGCGCGGAGTTGGTGTGCAAAGTGGCCAACACCAAGTGGCCGGTAAGCGCGGCCTCAGTGGCGATCTTGGCGGTTTCCAAGTCGCGGATCTCGCCAATGAGCAGGATGTCCGGATCCTGCCGCAACAAGGAACGCAGCATCTCGGGAAAGCGCAGATTTATTGCGGGCTCCACTTGAGATTGGGTGATGCCATCGAGTCGCAGTTCGATCGGGTCCTCGATGGTCGACACATTTACCCCGGTTTCATTCAGTTCGCTCAGGGTCGCGTAAAGGGTCGTGGTCTTGCCCGAACCGGTCGGGCCGGTAATGACCTGACCTCGCTATTTTGAGCCACCTTTGATGTTAGTCTGGGCCCCAGAAAGGACCCAGACCATGAAAGGTAAAAGACATA
>Ga0222714_10000234_pt1 | contig 66389 bp, 74 predicted proteins | sample C33_3DmetaG_FD_165048 | JGI IMG/M metagenome (GOLD analysis project Ga0222714, IMG submission 165048) | Estuarine water microbial communities from San Francisco Bay, California, United States - C33_3D | ecosystem: Environmental > Aquatic > Marine > Unclassified | place: USA: California... | reverse complement strand
TAATGAAGTACTGTCAAATAGAGATCATTTCCTATCCCTATCATTCGTCCTCCACAACAGAGTTTTACAATCCGAAGACCGTCTTCACTCACGCGGCGTTGCTCGGTCAGGGTTTCCCCCATTGCCGAAAACTCCCTACTGCTGCCTCCCGTAGGAGTATGGACCGTGTCTCAGTTCCATTGTGGCCGATCACCCTCTCAGGTCGGCTACGCATCGTCGCCTTGGTGAGCCGTTACCTCACCAACTAGCTAATGCGCCGCAGGCCCATCTCGAAGTGACGCATTGCTGCGCCTTTCATCCAAGGAAGATGTCTTCCCCGTTATCATCCGGTATTGTCTGAAGTTTCCCTCAGGTATCCCAGTCTTCAAGGCAGGTTACCTACGTGTTACTCACCCGTTCGCCACTTGTGTATTGCTACACACGTACGACTTGCATGTATTAGGCACGCCGCCAGCGTTCATCCTGAGCCAGGATCAAACTCTCTATAAAAAAGTATTGATTCTAGTTCATTGTTAAATTATCTGGTTTGTTCTAAATTTCTTAAAAAGAAAAAATTGACGTTATTTGTTTGTCTTGTTTTGCTTAGTTTTCAAAGATCAGTGCGACACGTTTTACTCTCGTAAAAAAAGGATGACTCCTTGGACGTGTGCTGTATAAGAATACCAAGGACCCTACGGTAAGTCAAGAAATAAATGAGATTATTTTGACTTTTTTTCTCTCGCGTTCAACCGCGAAGAAATCCCTTGAATTCGCATCTGCCGAGGCAGGCGCAAGTAGAATTAAACCATATTCACCTGCTCATTGCAAGAGAGAACGCTCACATTACATCACTTTTTGTTTTTCGTGCGATGAATGCAATAAAAAACCCATCCAGAGATGGGTTTTTAACGTTATGAAAAAGGCGTGGACTTTTAACGACGACGTGTCATCGCCAAGTAACGAAGAACGCGTAAGAAGATATTGATGAAGGAAATATAGAGGGTTAAAGCCGCAACGATCGCTTGGTTACGATCGAGTTCGCCGCCCATGGCAATTTGTTTAACCCACCAGACTTGATAGGCCACCATGAGTAAGACAATACCAAAGACGGTAAAGGATAAAATCCAATCCATTTGGGCACTGCCGACAAACAAGTTAATAATCATTAAAATAATCGCACCAAAGAAAGCCACGGTAATGAATTGTCCTAAACTCGTTAAATTGGATTTGGTGAATGCTCCATAAGCGGCAAACACCCCGAAGACGAGCGCAGAGACGAGGAAGGATGTTCCAATCAGTTCTGCTTCATACACAAAACCAAGTGAGGATAAAACAACTCCCATCGAGCCGGCATAGAGAACAAAAGGAATCAAGGGATTACCGCGCCCACGCAACATCCCCGAAAATAAAATCCATACATACGTCACAAAAAGTACCACCGTGGATGCAATCACGACCGTAAAGTACGATTCAACGGGAATAAGCCCCCCGATTAAGGCAAAAAAGGTGCCGAAGGATGTTAATGCGGTAATACCTAAGGCAACTGCCATCCACGCAAACACTTTAACAAGCGGAGAGGTTTGACTTCCCGCATACGATTGATATCGAAATTCTTCATTCATAAGTACAATGAGTCCTCCTAAACCTATTATAAAAAAACTTTAGGCCATTTGTGTCAGCAATGCTTCAAAGGATTCCACGGTTAAGGAAGCACCACCGACAAGAGCCCCATCCACATCACGTTGAAGAAGATACGCTTTGACGTTGGCGGGTTTGACCGAGCCTCCGTAAAGAATTTGGACCGCTTCCGCACGGGACGTACTACTAAGTGTCGCGAGTGTTTTTCGAATAAAGGAACAAATGTCTTGGGCGTGTTCCGGACTTGCATTCAAACCGGTCCCAATCGACCAGACGGGTTCATAGGCAATAATGATGCGTTGGAATTCTTCTTCCGTCACGCCCTGTAAACCGACTGTAAGTTGATCAAGAATGACTTGTTTGGTTTGATTTTCTTCGTATTCTTTTGCCGTTTCACCGACACAGTAGACCACGGTAAAGCCAAGAGATAACGCTTTTTTAATTTTTTTATTGCACGATAAGTTCGTTTCGCCAAAGTAAGAACGTCGTTCGGAGTGACCAATGAGCGTCCAAGAAATGCCAATATCAACCAGCATTTCTGCGGAAATTTCTCCGGTAAACGCGCCTTTGGCTTCAAAGTGCATATCTTGCGACGACACAATGAGTTCAGGGTTCGCGTTTTTCACAGTTTGTAAACTTAAATAGGTCGGCGCAACCCCTAGCATGACATTCATGGATGTTGCTTTTTGGGTTAAGGCGCGACTCGCTTCAGCAAACGCTCTTGCTTCCGCTTGTAGTAAATTCATCTTCCAGTTGCCGAGTAATAATTTTTTTCGCATGGTTTAATCCTCAATGACGTCGATCCCCGGAAGGTGACCGGCGTTTTCAATCATTTCTAAGGATGCTCCGCCCCCTGTTGACACATGGGAGAAGTCATCCATAAAGCCAAATTGGGCGACAGCAGCAGCAGAATCCCCACCGCCACAAACAGTAAAGGCACGGTTTCCTAGTTGACGAACCGCTTGGCAAATTGCCAAGGTGCCTTGGGTAAACTGGGGTTTTTCAAACACGCCCATCGGACCGTTCCAAAATAAGGTTTTTGCATTTGCGATTTCTTGTTGGAAACGGGCGATGGTTTTCGGACCAATATCCATCCCCATCATCTCCCCTTGAATTTCCCCTTCATAGGTTTCAAACACCGTGGGGTTATCAAAGGAATCTGTGGAGACAAAATCCGACGCTAGGACAAGTTTTGCCCTCGCCTTTTCCATCAGGTGACGGGCAAAGTCGAGTTGATCCCCTTCAAAGGGTGAACTCCCCACGTGTTTACCTTGTGCTTTTAAAAAGGTGTAGGTCATGGCCCCACCAATCAAGATTTTGTCGCATTTATCAATGAGTTCCTCTAATACTTTAATCTTATCGGAGACTTTTAATCCACCCATAATCGCCACATACGGACGGGCGGACGGTTCAACCTTGACCACTTTTGCTAAGGCCACCAGTTCTTTTTCAACCAGATACCCAACGGCGACTGGCTTACCTTTTTGCTTGAGTATCGTCGGTAAACCTGCGGTGGATGCATGTGCACGGTGCGCACTCCCAAAGGCATCCATGACAAAAGCATCAGCTAAATCAGCCCACGCTTGCGCTAAACTAAGATCATTTTTTTCTTCACCGACTTCATAACGGGTGTTTTGGACAAGTAAGATCGTCCCGGCTTGAAGCGCTTTGACCTTTTGGTTTAAGACATCCCCACGCGTCGCGTCGGAAAAATCAACCTTCACGCCAAGTAACGAGGCTAAATGCGGGGCGGCAATCGCTAAGTTATTTTTCTTAATATCACCTTCGAGTTTAGTCGGATCTTTATGCCGAATTTTCCCTAAATGTGACAATAAGACGAGTTTTGCCCCTTTGGCTAATAACGCTTTGAGGGTCGGTAAAGCGGCAACAATCCGGTTATCGTCACGAATCGTCCCATCTTTTAATGGAACATTAAAGTCCACACGAACAAACACGGTTTGATTGGATAAGGCAGGTAAGGTGGCTAAGGTTTTCATGGGGTTCTCCTTGAAAGAAAAACACTCACGGAGCCCGTGAGTGTTTGTTTTCGGTTTTGTTTTATTTCACTCCGAGCACAGCGGCATACTTTTTCGCTAAGCGAATGTATTGCGAGGTGAAGGAGTATTCGTTGTCATACCAGGAAACAACTTTAAGGAGTTGTTTGCCTTCGGCGTTGACGAGTAACTTGACTTGGGTTGCATCGTAGAGGGAACCATGCGTTTCACCGATAATATCGGAGCTGACGATTTCATCTTCAGTATAACCAAGGACGTCTTTAAGCGCACCGTTAGCGGCGGCTTTCATTAAACCATTGACTTCAGCTTCATCTTTCACCGGTTTCTTTAAGGTGACGGTTAAGTCGACTAAACTACCATCGATGACCGGAACGCGTAAGGCGGCCCCATTGAGTTTCCCTTTGATTTCAGGGATGACAAGGTGGAGGGCTTTTGCCGCACCCGTGGAGGAAGGAACGATGTTGGCAGCAGCCGCACGGCCACGACGGTTATCGCCTTTCTTCACTAAGTCTAACGTGGTTTGATCATTGGTGTAGGCGTGAACCGTGGTCATTAAACCCGTTTCAATCCCGTAGTTATCTTCTAATACTTTCACCACAGGGGCTAAGCAGTTGGTGGTGCAGCTAGCACCGGAAATGACGGTCATTTCTTTGGTTAACTTGGCATCATTGACACCGTACACAAACGTAGGGGTTACCGCATCGGATGGGGCGGAGATCATAACACCTTTCGCACCACCTTTTTCGACGTGGACAACGGCATCATCTTTCCCTTTTAAACGACCGGTACATTCTAAAACGATGTCGACTCCGAAATCCTTCCAGTTTAATAAGGCGGGATCAGGTTGTCCTAAAACAGGAATCGCTTTGCCATTGAAGACTATCTCTTTGCCGTCTTCAGAGGTCGAGAGTTCGCCCCCTTTGAAGCGACCATGGGTCGTGTCATACTTTAATAAATAGGTGAGGGTTTTTGCATCGGTCAAATCGTTGATGGCAACGATTTCAAATCCTCCAACTTCGACCATACGACGGAACGACAAACGTCCGATACGACCGAAACCATTAATTGCTACTTTAATCGCCATAATGTTTCCTCCTGGTAATTTACCTCAATCATTATATAAGAAACGTTCACAAGAATAAACATTTTGACGCGGAATTATTCATAGACCGTAATCCCTTTTAAAAGTTCCGCTAAATCCATCTCAAAGACGGCCGCAAGACGGGATAAAATCAATAGACTCGGATTCCGTCGTCCCCGTTCTAAATCACTTAGATAATTTTTATTGATTTGGGCTTCAATCGCTAAGGTGAGTTGCGACCACCCTTTTTTTAAGCGTAAATAGGTAATTCGTTTGCCGAGTTGAGATGCCACACTAAGCATGCGCGTGCCCTCGAAGTTTTTCTGCAAGGCGATGCATCGCCCGAAATAAATGATTTAAATTACTTTTACTCACCGCATTCGGATAATAGGTTTTCATCATGTCCGAGAGTTCATCTAAGGAGGATGAATCATGCTCTAATCGCAATTGTGCGAGCGTGACTAGTTTAGGATGATCTAAATTTTTTAAACCAATGACCGTATCAATCAGGCGAATATCATCAATTTGTTTTTGGGCGGCTTCAATGGTTTTTCGCATGTTGGCATTCTCACAAATTTGCAGGCGATTATCACTATTAGAGAAATCGCGAGCGACGCGAATGTTTTCAAATTCTAGCGTGGATTCGGTGGCCCCAAGAAAAATAAGAAAATCGGCAATTTGATCCGACCGTTTTACATAGAGTATAAATTTGTTTTTGCGAGACGTTAATTTAAAATCGACTCCAAGGTTTTTGACTTTTTTCATGAGACGAATCACACCTTGAAGCCATTCTTCATCTTCGCTGGATACTTCTAAGTGGTAATGCGAACTTTGCGGATGATTGACGCTACCTGAGGCTAAAAAGAGTCCCGTCATATAACCGGCAATGAGATCCGGGGTCGAAAATTGTTCCAAATAATCGCGACTCGATGACGCAAAATCAAGATGAATGGCTTCTAAAATCGTATCGACATGCGCATCAAAAACTATTTCATAAATCCGACTTTTAGAAAATCGGGTCGCGGTTTTATATTCAAAATGGGGTTTAAGATGAAACAGTTCTTCACTCGTTGCATAAATAAAATTGGCGATTTTAGAATACGTTGTGGTTAATGTTAACTTCGTCGTCGTTTTCGTCCAGGAAAATCGTCCATTATTTTTAATGAAACCCGCGAGCATGGCTCGTTTTCGGTCAAAGGAATACGGTTTCGTCGTGAGTTCTTCTTTAACAAGACTCGTAAACGATTGAACAGCTTTCATTATTCTTGGTTCATGAACTTATCGATATCCCGGTGATAAACAAGCACATCGAGGCGAGGATCGTTTCGTAAAGCCTTCGCCAAGGTTTCGACAAAGACAACCGAACGGTGACGGCCCCCGGTACACCCGACAGAGAATTCATAATAATGACGACCTTGTTGAATCACGACGTCTAGATACCCATGTAAATTGCTTTGGACTTGGTGGATTAAGGTTTGAAACATAGCTTGTCGTTCGACAAAGTCGATAATCTTGGTATCTAAGCCCGATAAAGAACGCAGGGCTTCATGATGAAACGGATTATCGAGAACCCGCACATCCATCACCATATCCGCATCCATCGGCAAACCATGTTTAAACCCAAAGCTCACCAAGGAGACGGTCATGACTTTTTCCGGCGTATGACGGAATAAACTAAATAATTTTTCTTTAAAGAAAGTCACCTTCATGCCGGTGGTGTCCACTAAATCATTCACATCAGGTCGAATGGCTTCGACCAAACTTAAATCAGTATCAATCGCTTTGGCAAGCGTATAACCTTCGGCTTGTAAGGGATGTAAATGTCGGGTAAGTTTATAACGCGATAAAATATCCGGTAAAGAAGCAACTAAACAAATAACATGAATGCGTAAGCCTTCAATATGACGGGCTTTTTCAATCGCTCGTTTGGCATTCAGTAAGTTGACACTAATGACGGTTTTAATCGCATTGACTTCATGATGTACAAGTTCAAAAAGTTCGGTGTAAAGATCCGCGGGAGGATTATCAATACAACGATATCTGAGCTCTTCAAAGGCAAGTAAAGCGGTGGTTTTACCCGCCCCAGACATACCAGTTAATAAAATGACATCACGGGAATGCATGATACTCTATTTTAACGTATTTAGAATAAATTCAAGCGTGCCATTTTATTTGGTCGCAATGATTTCAAAAAAACGGGCGTAATCATCAATCCAATACGTCGGTTGAATGGAGGCATCAAACGGCCGTAAGGACCAACTGACAAGCGCGGTATCCACACCGGCATTTTTGCCCGCATGATAATCATAAATCGTATCGCCGACAAATAGGACTTCTTCGGGTTTTAAATGAAAATGGTATAAGCATTGTAAGATTCCATCCGGATCGGGTTTTGGCGTTTTGACTTCATCCAACGTAATGATCCAATCAAACGTGTTTCCCAACCCGATGACGTCTAACGTTAATAAGGCGTTTCGTCGTAGTTTACTTGTAACAATGCCCGTGGCAATTCCTTGTTTTTTCAACGTATCAATCACCGAAAGAATATGGGGAAAGGCGACCGCGTATTTCGGGTAAAATGCTCGGGCTTTTTCCGCAAATTCTGGAATGAGTTTTTCTACATCTTCGTTAGGAAAATACGAATGAAGCGTATCCTTAATCGGAGGTCCCGATATTTTGAGTAATTGATGTAACGTCACTTTTTGATTAGGGGTATATTTTTCCACAAACGAAAGCATCGTCATAATAACGACAAGCTCGGTATCGGCAACCGTTCCATCTAAATCAAAAAAGATACCTTTATACATGACGTTTTTTCCATTGGTCTTGGAGGAGGTGGTTGGCAAGGATGGCGATGATCCCGACGGCAAAAAACACCCAGCCCCAAATCACACTCCATTGCCCTTGGTTGCCCATATTGTAGGTTGGATCACGAAGGGGTTCCATGATGCCGCGGGTTAATCCATACCAAACAAGATACCCTAAAGCGATATCCCCTTGTTTAATCCATTTTGACAGGCCAACACCCATGCCGAATTTCAACACGAAGAATCCGGTCAAGTTAATGAACGATTCAATCAAAAATAAGGGGGTACGGAACTCCCCAAAAATCGTCATTTGTTCACGTATAAATGTCGGTAACCATAACCATTGATTAACATCGGCCACGGCGCCATACACTTCTTGATTAAAGAAATTGCCCCAGCGACCAATCGCTTGGGCGACTAAAATCGTGGGAATCGCCCAGTCGACAGCCTGAATAATGTGAATGTCTTTACGCTTCAAAAGGACATACAGAATTCCAACGAGTGCGCCACCTAAGGCACCTCCCATAATCGCAAGTCCGCCTTCCCAGACGGCAAAGATTTTCCATAAGGGTTCTCCGGCAAATTCTAAATCCCATTGTCCCCACACATACCAAAGACGTGCCCCTAAAATACCGGCAGGAAAGGCAATGACAAAGACATCTTCGACAAATCCTTTTTTCTTCCCACGTTTGACGAATTCGTATTCACTCAATTGATAGGCAATAATCGCCCCCGTTAAAATAAAGATGGCGTAAAACGTCACCAACGGTGATTCAAAAGGAATACCTTTCGGTAACGGATACGTAAAAATCGGTTCAATACTTTCTAACGTTAAGTAAAAGAAAACTGCCGTGGGTACAATGAGTAAAATAATCGTGGAAGACAGTAAGGGATGGAATTGATCAGAAATATCTTTTTTTCCTTTTAAGCGAATGGCCGTCCATAACCATAGACCAGATAATAGGAGTAAAAAAGGATTGGCAAACGCCATCATCGTATCCCCTTCGGTACCGTCTTGAACGAGAGCAAAACTCATGACCCCTAGCCCAACTGCTGCTAAGAAAATATAAAAGAAATGATTAAGACCGAGTGTTTGATAAGGAGTTTGTTTGGTTAAAGGCAGGGCATAAAAGTGATTTAACGATTTGACAAAGCGATAGATTCCAAATCCGACGCCTGCACCCCCAAGAAATAAAAACGCTAATGTCGTAATATCCATAAGTTACCTCTAGGTTATTTTAACGGACTTAAGGGAATGTATCTACCCTTTATGACCAAGATATGACTTTAAGTATTGACCCGTATAGGACTTCGCCACCTTACTCACTTCTTCAGGCGTTCCCGTTGCCACAATCTGTCCACCACGGTCGCCCCCTTCGGGACCAAGATCAATCACGTAATCTGCCACTTTAATCACATCCAAATTATGTTCAATCACGAGCACTGAATCGCCTTGATCAACGATCGTTTGTAAGACACGAACAAGGCGGGCCACATCATCCACATGTAAACCGGTGGTCGGTTCATCCAAAATATAAAGCGTTTTTCCTGTCGCCCGTTTTTGAAGTTCAAACGCGAGTTTGACGCGTTGAGCTTCCCCACCTGATAAGGTTGTTGCCGATTGGCCGAGTTTCATATACCCCAAACCCACATCACATAACGTGCGTAAACGGCGAGCAATGCTTGTGCGATTTTCAAAAAACACGAGGGCATCTTCTGCCGTCATTTCTAAGACATCATGAATATTTTTGTCTTTATACGTGCAGGCTAACGTTTCTTCGTTATAACGTTTACCTTCACATGCTTCACATTTAACATAGACGTCCGGCAAAAAATTCATCGGAATGCGCTTAACCCCATCGCCTTGGCATACTTCACATCGTCCTCCCGGAACGTTAAAAGAAAAGCGACCTTTATCAAAACCTCGACTTCGCGCTTCAATCGTATCGGCGAATAAATCGCGAATTTCATCAAACACTTTCGTATACGTAGCAGGATTACTGCGTGGGGTTCTGCCAATCGGATCTTGGGAAATATTAATGCACTTATCCAAATAGTCTAAGCCTTTGATCGTTTGATGGGCCCCCGGGGTGACATCCGCACGTTGTAAGGTTTTTAAAATTGCTTGATATAAAATATCGTTAATTAAGGTCGATTTCCCCGAGCCAGAGACACCCGTGACGACCACGAGTTCGCCTAAAGGAATTTTGACATTCACTTTTTTAAGGTTATTTTCTTTCGCACCGACAATTTCAATGACCTTGCCATTGCCTTTTTTTCGTTTATTCGGAACCGGAATCGATTTACGACCGGAAAGATAATCACCGGTAATGGAACGCGGTTCTGCCATTAAGTCTTCTACGGACCCTTGGGCGATGACTTCGCCCCCATGCATCCCTGCACCCGGACCAATGTCGACGATATAATCGGCTTCACGCATCGTTTCTTCATCATGTTCCACGACGATGAGTGTATTGCCTAAATCCCGCATCGCTTTTAATGTGTTGAGTAACCGTCGGTTATCGCGTTGATGTAACCCAATGGAAGGTTCATCAAGGACATATAGCACGCCGGTTAATCGCGATCCAATTTGCGTCGCTAAGCGAATGCGTTGCGCCTCCCCTCCGGATAAGGTCATCGCGGTACGGGCGAGCGTTAAATAATCCAACCCGACGTTTTCTAAAAACCCCGCCCGAGAACTAATTTCTTTTAAGACCAAACGGGCAATTGTTTTTTCCGATTCACTCATTTGATCGGATAACCCCTCTAACCATTGATTGAGTTCCACGACGGAACATAACGTGACTTCATAAATATTTTTTTGTCCCACTTTGACACTGAGCACTTTCTCATTGAGGCGTGCACCATGGCACGTCGTACACGTCCGATCGGTAAAATACCGTTCATAAAATTCCCGCATCATTTCCGACTGGGTTTCATGATAAAGCCGTTCGAGTTTGGCTTTGATGCCTTCAATACGATCAAAGCGGTTGATCACATTGCCACTGGAGGATTTGAGTTGATATTGATGGATTTTGGTGGAGCCTTCTAAAATTACTTTCTTTTGAGCATCGGTGAGAAGGTAATACGGTTTTTGTAAAGGTATGTCATAAAGTTGACAGAGCATTTTAAATTCTTGCCAATAAAGATTCGGGGTGCCAATCATGTTTTTAAAAAATTGAATCGCCCCTTCTTGAATCGATAAGGTTGGATCCGGAATCAGTCGGGTAACATCCACTTCCCGTTTAATCCCTAAACCATGGCAATCTGGACAACTGCCAATGGGCGCATTGAAACTAAATAAACGGGGTTCGAGTTTAGGAACGGAAAAGCCACAATGCTTACAGGCGTGATGGGAAGAAAATAAATGATCCACACCCTCAATATGCGCAATCATGTAGCCTTTAGACCAATCAAGCGCAAGTTCAATCGCATCGTATAAGCGAGACCGAATATCGGGTTTCATAACCAAACGATCAATGACAATCGCAATCGTATGTTTTTTATTTTTTTCTAATTCGCCGACTTCATCAATCCGTACAAATTGGTCATTCACACGAACCCGTTCAAAACCAGCACGTTTAATTTTATCCAAGGTCACTTTATGCGTGCCTTTTTCGTTTTGAACAAGCGGGGCTAAAATCTGAATTTTTGTACCTTCCGGTTGCTGTAAAACAACATTCACCATTTGCGGCGATGAAAAGGCCACAATCGGTTCATGATGCGTGGGGCAATAAGGCACACCCACACGGGCAAACAAAAGACGAAGATAGTCATAAATTTCTGTGACGGTTCCCACGGTCGAACGGGGATTATGGGAGGTAGTTTTTTGATCAATGGAAATCGCAGGCGATAAGCCTTCAATGGATTCGACATCCGGTTTTTCCACATTACCAAGAAATTGACGGGCATAGCTCGATAAGGATTCGACATAACGTCGTTGTCCTTCCATGTAAATCGTGTCAAAGGCAAGCGTGGTTTTTCCACTTCCCGATAAACCGGTAAAGACCACAAGTTTATCTTTGGGAATGGTTAAATTGACCGCTTTTAAGTTATTTTCACGCGCTTCTTTGATAACAATATGCTTTAAATCCATAGTTAAAACCTCAAACTATTATTATAAACTAATTTTGCCAAGATTGAGGTAGGATACCTTATGCCTGCTCGGGTTGATGAACGACACCAAAGAACGTGATAATGCCGGATGCTGTGGTAACGTAAAACGCAAACGATCGATCAATAATAATTTCAAGATTCGGCGGAACTGGCATCGATGTTGTTCCGACATCCGCTTCCGTCACCGCCGCCGCTTCAAAGCCTTCGGCAAACACATCAATACGGGCATCCTGCGTTAGAGACTGGACATATAAATCGTCACCTGCACGCGATAAATCGGCAATGCCCGCGGTAAAAAGTGAAGGAACCCTATCGTGATACCACGTTTTTAAATTCAATTTATTTTGAATCGAAAAGGCAGGAATATGGAGACGAACATCCTGTGCTTCCATAAGTTCGTTTTGGTTCGTTAAAAACGATAAGAAAGCGTCATCGGCTAATAAGGCATCGACGGAGGATGATTCGGAAGGGAGGATGAAATGAAATTGGTAATCGCCATACGCTTGATCTTGGACGATGGTCATTGTTTCATCCTGATAAACTTTGGTGTTGCGTAAGGTTTTTGGCATCATCATCACAGGCATGGTGTCTCCGTTATCCGCCGTAAAAAGTGATGCATAATGCTCTGCCTCTTCGTAGGGTGTTAACCAGTTTGCTCGAAGATAAAACGTATTATACAAAAGCCATTGTGTGGAGGCTTGAATCGATAAATCATCGGGTTTCACGTCTAAAAAATCATTCGTTTTGTCATTGATCCAATTAGCAATGGCGGCTTGATCATCTTCACTAAAATCAGAATGAAACACTTCTGCAAAATACGTTTCTGCTAAACGTTGGGGGAAAGCGGGAACAATCGGAAAGGAATCACGAACAAAGATTCCATTCGCCAGACGGGATTGAACCAGGGGTTGGGTTTTATTGATAACTTGTCGATACGTTTGTTGAAAGCCCTCATAAATCGCTTCATGCAGGGCATCGTCACTAGGCATCCCAAGTAAGTTTTGAAGTTCCGTTCGGGTCGTTCCTTGACTTGCTTCATAAAGCATGGCCATCGTCACATAACTTGATAGGGGAGAATACACAAGATTGTCCTGCTGATCCATCGCGGGAAACGCCTGGGCTAAAAAGGGAATTAAAGGTGCAGCTAATGAAGCTTCTTGACTTCGATCCGTGACGGCATTCCACGAAGGATAATCGACCGTGTTTAAGGCCGTTAAGCGTCCAAACGTTTGTTCCATGCCATTATTCGGTGCGGTCGCATTCAAGGTTAAGGCGACAATCAATACCGAGAACAAGGAGGATAAAACACTTGTCATCACCCAAGGGCGTTGCAAGAACGGTTGACGTCTTGGCCACGTGGGTTGTGCCAGAGAACGATGAAACGAACGAAAATACGCTTGTCCCGATTGCGCAATCTTATCTTCCAGTGGGGTTCGTATATTGTTCATCGATAGTCCTCCTTTATTTTTTCTAAAATACTTTGATACCGTTTATGGACGGCCGATACCGAGAGATTTAAGAGGGCGGCAATGGTTTCAAAACCAAGGTCATACACCAAACGATAGGCGAGGAGTAAATTTTCTTGATCACTGAGTTGTTTATGCCAGGTTTGAAACATATCTGGTTTTTCTAAACTTGTCACATAGTCATCGTAGGCATCTTGCCAGGCGAGTTCTTTTTGTTTAGCAAGGACATTTAAGGCCGTGTTTTTTGCAATTAAGACGAGCCAGGCTTGGAGCGAATCTTGATGCTGACATGTGGGCGCTTTGTCATAGGCCTTTAAAAATACGTCTTGCAAAACATCTTCACTCGTCTCATGATGTTTTAAAATCGAGTAAATCACGACATAACATACGCGATGATACCTCGCATACACAACATCAAAAATCGCGTGATCTCGTTTTTTAAAACGGAGGAATTGCGCTGGGTCAAGGCGTTGCACGGTTCCCATACGTCCTCCTATTCTTAAAGACCGATTTCACGTTGATTTTTTTCACCGTATCGTTGAATCATCGTTGCAAGTCGTTTCTTTTTCATCTACAATCTTTATGGACGGGACGTAGCACAGCTTGGTAGTGCGCTACCTTGGGGTGGTAGAGGTCGTGAGTTCGAATCTCATCGTTCCGACCATTTTTTATTTTTTTCGACGTTGAAGTTCCACTTCAAGTAATAATATCGCCGTTTTTAAATCGTCTTCGGAGAGTTGGATCGCTTTATCCACAAGCCCACCGACCGTCATTTTTGTATACACAAAGTCGGAAAACGATTTGAATTTGGGTTTTTCCGGAAGAGCATCCCCAGGTTTTTCGGGGGTTTTTTTCGGAAATAAATACGCTTCTAAATCGGGCAATAAGGTCATGAGATTCGCTTCGGTATCCATGCGAATAAGCGGATTAAATTTCGCCATCGCCATCGCGATGATTTCCGGATAAATACCAAGACTTTCTGAAAGATTATCCGCGGTCACATATTTAAAGACGGAATCGGTTAATCCCGCATAAATTTTCTTGTAAAGCGCTTTGTTGGCTTTCATCCCTTTTATTTTAAACATTTTTTTGAAAAAAAACATCTTCCGAAGAAGATGTCATTAGTTTCTTGGTACACCATATAGGGCTCGAACCTATGACCCGCTGATTAAGAGTCAGCTGCTCTACCAACTGAGCTAATGGTGCATCGCTCATTTATCTTACACGAAACGCCCCTTCAATTCAAACAAAGAAAAAGGAATCCGAGACGCGGATTCCTTTGGAAATCAACTTAGGCTTGTAAGATAAAGTCATCCACTTCTAAGGGAAGTAGTTGTGGCCCAAAGTTCCACCCCATGATGCCTTCATAAGTGACATACGTATCACTCCCCAATGTCGCTTGTGAGAAAATATCATACATCGCTTGACGCTTGGCTTGTCCCACGTGATAGTTCATATACATGTTAACCGTGTAGGCATTGTCACCGTCGATGACTTTCATGCGAATGGCTAAGTGATTGGCAGCACCAATCGGTAATTCACCCGCGGTAATCACTTCAAATTGTAAATTGGCGAGACGCACCATCGAACCATCGCGGTAACGTTGCGCGTTGTTGGCCACGGAGGTGGAAGAAAATTGACTTGCGGTGAGTTGACGGATGACAATTTCAGGATCGGTTGCCGGTGCCAGTTTAATGTTGGTAATCCAAGAAATTTGGCGAGAGCCTCCAAAGGTCGCTGCGTCGCCGGTCACTTCAATGAAATCACCAATAGCAAAGCTATCACGCCACTCGATATCCGGGCGATAAAGTGCCATACCGTATTCCCCAGAGGTAATAAAGGCGGTATTCCAGTCCGTCATGATCCCAGAGACAAAACCACGGACGCGAACGATGGCCGCATTACGCGTTGATCGCGGGGCATTTTGTAAGGTTTCATCGACATAGGTTAAGGCTTCATCGTTATTGCGTGTAAAGTTGGTGGATAAAGGAATTAAGGGGATCGTGGAAGAATCCACTTCTTCGGCTTCGACTGTTAATAAAAATTCACGGCTCGTCGTATACGTTTTATTATTGGCATCCATCGAAGCCACTAAGGTGAGCGTTGCTTCAATGCTAGGTTCACCAAAGGCAGGTTGTAAGATCGATAAGGTGTAAATCGAAATGGAAATTTGATTTTCAACAGTGGCTTCAGGATTGGTAACAAGCGTAGCTTCTTTGAAAATAAAATAAGCAGACGATGCTTCGTTAATCGACCAGTCTAAGGTCACTTCATAATCCGCATCCTCATCAAAGGTAATCATTTCACGAATGAGCGTCAAATTACCTTTCACCACTTGGCGAATATCTTGTTCCAGGGTTTGACCATCACTTTTGACAGCGACCGTAGGGGTGGCATCAATCGTGGCGTCTAGTAGAGCCGCATAGGCATCGGTTGAGCCACAGGCACTTAAGACAAGGGTACCAAGAAACGACGCGATGAACCAGGTTTTTTTAGCCATATCCAATCCTCCTTAAGAATTGATGGGGGTGATTTGCACCCCATTGTGTAACTGTAATTGATAGTTATCAAAGTAAGGGGCAACATAGCCACTCACTTCATACGATTGGCCGAGTTCGAATTGGGTTTCTGAGACATAGGGGAACATCCGACCATCCACGCGCAAGTTAAAGGACACTTCTGTACCATAGTAATAACTGTAAAGTGTCATATTGTTATTAGCGTCTTTCCGGTGAAATTCACCCACGGTGACATCCCCACTTAAATCATCATCGGGGTTTATCGGGCGGGCACGAATGGTAATGCGTGTTCGAACAAAGAACCCGTTATAAGGGGCAAAGGAATTTGGGAATTCCACGGTAATATTCGTTAAATCAAACGGTTCATAATCCCCGTTCATGCCGTTCGTGGCAAGCACTTCGTCATAATCCGCATTTCCTGGACGCGTAATGAGAGAAATTGGATAAAACGGATGGAACGTTTGCATGATTGGATCGGTGAGTTGGACATTCTCATTAAACGTCGTCGCTTTCGCGTACAGTTGAATGACATCCCCGGGTTGACTAAAGGGAAGATCATTATATTGAGTAAATACAAAAATTGAAGCATAGTTGCCATTGCTATCAGGATGGAAGACATCGCGAAGAATGGCGTTAGAGCCAATCGTGGCCACGACAACCACTTGAAAGCGTAATTTCGTCGAGTTGGTAAGCGTAAAGGGGATTTCATTGCCGTCATTATCGAGTACTTTTTCACCAAACTTGTCTTCGAGCGGTAAGGTGGTTCCAAAAGCTTTACGAACAAAGCGAATGCTCACATCATAAACGGTATCGGAATAATCAAAGGAAGGATCATTGCGGAACCCATAAATTCGAGCGCCGGTGCGGGCCGCATATTCTCCTGCCGCTAAAAAGGCATCTTTGTAGGGGGTAATCGAGGAATCTTCAAATAATAATGCTTCCGAATACGCTTGTTCAACGATTTCTAAATTCAGTAAGCGTAAATCGCCCCCGGTGGGAGGTTGATACCACACAAATCCTAAATAGCGAGATCCTGCGGAATCCGTTAATCCAAAGACATCGACATCATTGACAAGGACAATCTTGGTTGCGGTCAATAATTTTTCTTTGGTAAAGGCACTGGCAGCGTTCCCCCATGGTTGAATTTTGCCGGTGGATTCAGGGGTATTAATGCCTAAAAAACGTACGGCGACATTTTGATTGCCAACATTAAAGCGGGCGGTATCGCCATCGGTGGTACTGCGTAAGGTAACTTCGCCAATCCCATCGCGGATAAAGTCTTTGCCCGCATACGGTAACGTTAACTTTAACGCATCCGTTTGCGCGGTGTTTAAATCATTGGGGGTTAATGAGGGGAGTGTGCTTGAACTTGTTTCGCCACATGCGGCAAGCAGAAGGGCGGTAAAAAGCGTCAGAAGCCAAGAACGTTTCATTATTCCGCCTCAACGTAACGGCTTAAATTCGATTGCACAAAGTCTAAAACTTCTTGAGCGGTTAACATTTCTCCGTCTTTTCCATAGAAAAGTATGGGGAAAATCGTATCGATTTGTTCACGAATATCGCTACTCCCGACAAAGCCTGGATCCACGAATTTAATCCAGCCTTTTTCGGCATTACCATATTCATTGGCGTTAACAATCGCGGAATCAATTTTGGATTTATCGCTGGCGTTAACATTGGTGGAGCCTAAGTAGCCTTGATAGAAGGTGGAGTTGAGTCCGCTTTCTGTCGCGGGGTAATAACCCGCGCCAACCGCAAATTGCGTGTTCCCTGGGTTGGTTGTCATATAACGCATAAATAACCAGGCGGCTAACACTTTATCGGGATCACGGTTGGTGAATAATGCCATGTTCGTCCCTTGGGAGATGACATATTTACGGCTCGCATTTTCATAAGGAATCGGATGAATCGTGACTTGGAAAGCACCGGCAGAAGGGACGTTATTAAACACCCCAGCGGAGGAAGAAATCGTTAAGACGGATTTATTCCCGCGGAATGGTGCGGAGTTATAGCTGGTTTCACCAAATGAAATCGGAATGGCTAAGATGTGATCATCATGTAGTTCTTTAAAGAAATCAAGCATGGTGGCCACTTCGCCATTATTGAAGCGAATATACCCTTGGGTAATGTCTTCACCCATTTCCGTGTAGGTTTGTCCCCATTGACGGGTGGCAGTAATAAAGAAGTTGGCCATGGAGTCATACGAGAACGGACGGAATTCTTCTTCTAAGACCGCGGAGAAATCAAGCACTAAGGCATAACCGCTTGGGGCGGTCACCCCATCTTTATAAACACGATAATCGGCATTGACAGAAGAGTAATACACTTTTTTACCAAAAATACCGGCATCGCCATCCATATCAAGCGTCGTTTTCATTTCATCTAAAATTTTTGTCCCGCTCGCACGGACCTCTGCCCAGGTTTGTGGAATCACAATCGTTTCATCTAAGGACGCCATAAAGTTAAAGAACGTTTGGTTGGCGACCATGACTTCGGTGGATTTATTAAAAGGAAGCCCTAACGTATACGGATTGCCTTGTTCATCAAATTGGTACGAACGGTTTTCGGGCATGTAGTCCGCGACAAAGTCAGACACATCTAAACCATATTCTTCCGATTCGATAAAAGGATCAAGCGCCAGTTGAATCGAGGAACGAATATAGTTGGCGAAGTGATCAGGGTAACCAACCGCTACTTGGGGATAACTACGGGAGGTGACCGAAAGGTTAATAGCTTTCAGTAAGTTATCATAACCTCCTTTGGAGGTGTGGGTGATTTTGATATTGGGATATAACGATTGGAATTGGGTAATTCCCGCATCAATGGATTGGGAAACAGCTGCCCCAAATCCGGTCCAGAAATTAATTTCAATCGGATTGGCTTCTGTGTATTTTTCAAGGGATTCGAGTTCGATGACTTCCGGTAATTGCACTTCATAGGTTGCGGCGTTGGAGCATCCTGCAAGTGCCATAGTGAAGGTACCGACGAGCGCCACCCATGCATGTTGTTGTTTTGCCATAATTATGTTCTCCTTCGATGGTTTTTCCATCTTTATTATGCCATAGACTCAAAAAGACTTCTAACCTTTAATCCCGCTGCGACTGACCCCCCTCATGATGTAGTTTTTAAAGAGCATAAAAATCACAAGTAACGGGGTGGTAACGACCACACTCGCAGCCAATTTGATGTTATTCCAGTTGGCAAACTCCGAGGATTGAAAAATACTCATTAACCCATTACTGACCATGAGCATTTCATCGGTTTCTGTCACCAGTTGAGGCCAAATATAAGCATTCCACGTTCCCATCATATCCAAAATAATAATCGTCACAATCGTCGGCATCGCCATCGGAATCATGACTTTCCATAAGTATTGGAAATCCCCATAGCCGTCGACCTTGGCCGCAAGATAAAGTTCATTGGGAATTTGTTGGAATGTTTGCCGTAAAAAGAAAATATAAAACACGGAAATCCCAAACGGTAAAATTAGAGCTTGGAACGTATCGCGCCATTCAAGAATTGAAATCGTTTGGAAGTTAGTAATAACCATCATTTCCCCAGGAATCATCATCGTGGCAATCATGATCGTAAATAACGGTTCTTTTAGACGGAAATTAAGACGCGCGAAGGCAAACGAAGCTAGGATGGTGGTCACCACCGTCATCGCCATCGTCGAAAGTGCGACGATGATCGTATTAAGATAATATCGACCAAAATTGACATCACTCGCCGCTCCAAAGACGCGTACAAAGTTGGCAAACGTAATTTCTGGAGGAAAGAAATAAAAGACCCCCGTTGTTTGTTCAAGTTCAAGTAAGGCGTTGGATTTAAAAGCGGTAATAATCATCCAATAAAACGGAATGAGAATAAAGGCAGCAATAAGGGATAAAAACGTGTAAAGGAATATATTGGAAAGGAGTTGCTTACGCTTATAGCGTTTGAGTTCTTCCGGAGAGGCAAAATATAATTCGCGTTCCATGCGTGCTCCTTTCTAATAATGAATGCGCTTTTTGCTAATCGCAAATTGCACCGCGGTAATGACCAAAATGATGAGAAGTAAGATAATGGAACCTGCCGCTGCCCGTCCGGTATCCGTCCGCATGTCGCGGTACACATACCCCACGACCGTGACCCAGGTTAAACCAGTGGAACCACCAAAGTTAAAGGGACCGCGACCAAAAATACTAATGACGGAGGAATACACTTTAAACGCGCCAATAAAGCTTGTAATGGTAATGTATAAAATCTGGGGTGACAGTAAGGGAACGGTAATCCGGTTAAAAATCGTTTTCCGGTCCGCCCCATCGATACGCGCGGCATCGTAATATTGTTTATCAATACTCGCGAGCCCCGACATAAAGACTAGAATCTTAAAGGCAAGGCCATTCCATAAGAAATAAACGATTAAAACGACCGCCATCGCGAGTTTAGTGGCCCCATCAGCCCCGACCCAGTTAATGGGATTATCGGCGGAAATCAACCCTAACGAAATTAAGAATTGATTCATTAACCCCGTATCATATTTGGAAAAAATGACGTTAAACACCATTCCTAAGGCAATCCCGTTGGTAACATAAGGTAAGAAAAAGATCGTTTGGAAAAAACTTTTTAATGCTTTGATGTTATACAGCGCCACGGCAATGAGTAAACTCACAATAATCGATAAAGGCACAGAAATGATGACAAGAAGAATCGTATTCCACAAGGCATCAATAAAGGTGGGATCGGATAACACCGCCATGTAATTCCCAAGGGATGGGAATAAATCAAAGGTATTACCAAAAAGCCACAACCCTGCGCCGGGAGCCCAGGCAAAGTTATCCATAAAGGAAAGTAAGACGGTATTGAGAATAGGGAAGAGAATAAAAATCGTTAACAGTAAAAAGGCAGGAAGTAAGGCAATTGTTGCTTTCCAACCGTCCCGTTTGTGTTCTAACATTATTTCAACCTCGCCCCGGTGGCGGCATCAAAGACAAAAAATCGTTTAATCCCAAAGCTCACCGTTTCTTCTTTTGCGTAATCACGCAGTTCACTGGAAACGATGATCCGTAAATTATTCGTGGAATCTTTCATTTTACCGACAAAGGAAATATCACGGCCAATGTGCTCGACAAAGCTCACCGACACATCCATTTGATGAGGAAGTTTTTTATCAATCGTAAAGTGTTCAGGACGAATCCCAACTTTAACGGAACCCTCGTGAGCATACCCTTGATCAAAGGCTTTACCTTGTAAATAAAGCACGCCTGCTTTGATCTCACCATCGACGATATTAATCGCGGGTGATCCTAAAAACTTGGCGACGAATAAATTCACCGGATTGTCATAAACTTTTTGCGGTTCATCGACTTGTTGAACAACCCCATGGTCCATGACGACAATAAAATCAGAAATCGACATCGCTTCTTCTTGGTCGTGGGTGACGAAGATGGTAGTAACTCCTGTTTCGCGTTGGATACGTTTAATTTCTTCTCGGGTTTGTAAACGTAAACGTGCATCTAAATTGGATAACGGTTCATCCAAAAGTAATACACGTGGTGATTTGGCAAGGGCACGGGCAATGGCCACACGTTGTTGTTGACCCCCGGAGAGTTGTTTCGGTTTTCGGTCAAGTAACATTTCAATGTCCACGAGCTTTGCGGTTTTAAATACAATCGCTTCCATTTCCGCTTTTGTGTATTTACGACGTTCACCGGTTTTAGGGTCTTCGTAATCCTTCACGTTTTCTAAGGGAAACATGATGTTTTGACGAACGGAAAAATGAGGATATAACGCATAGTTTTGGAAAACGAGGCCAATACCACGATTTTCTGGAGGAATATCGGTGACATCACTATCGCCAAAGAAAATGCGCCCTTCATTCGGACGATGGAGTCCGGCAATCATATACAAGGTTGTGGATTTACCACATCCTGAAGGTCCTAGTAACCCGACGAGTTTTCCCGAAGGAATTGCCAAGTCCATTTCTTTCACCGCGTAGACAGGTTCTGCCTTCTTTGAGGTAAAGATTTTTGTGAGTTGTTTTAAGCGAACTTCCATGAACGGCCTCCTCTAAACATGCCTTATTCGGCAACATTTCATTGTAGCATTACTTCCACGATTTCATACCCAACGACCCCAAGAAAAATTAGGACGTGGTTGAAGTGTCTAAACTCGCTTTGTAATCCAATAATTGTTCTTCCCGATGGAAGAGGAGTGATTGTTTACGATCAACCACGCGGGTCAACGCAACAAAGTCATGTAGGGAACGATAATTTTTGGTAAAGATCATAAACGTATAGGAAATAAGAATGGAACCAAGGATCGTATAAATACCCAGCACGAGTGTAGCGGTAAAAGCCATAAAACGAAGTAAGTGCTGCCACCAGGCTAAGTAATAGCCATCTTTATTGACCACACTTAAACCAAGAGCAAGTTTTCCAAGGGTGCGTCCTTCTTTCAAAAGTAAAGGAATCAAGAAATAAAAAATAAGGAGGCTGATGGAAGCAGCAATCGCAAGAATTTCTAAAAAGAATTGATTGATTTGTTGGGCTAAGGTGACATACGGTTCATAGGTCGCTAAATCGGCAAGGGCATCATTGAAAGCGTTGGTATAAAACGTGGCAAGAAGTCCTTGCTCATCTTCTGAAAGATTACTGCGTTCGACGGCGCGAACGGTGGTGTCACCTTCGATAAGTTCAAAGAACGTTCCTTCCTCATTGATCTTTAAAATCGTTTCGTTATACCACGTATCACTAAAGATAAACGGTTCGGTTTCTTCTAAATATACTTTGCCATTTTTAAATTCAGAATAGTATTGATAAATCGCATCCGGTATCGCTTCGTTGGCTACAAAAAGAACTTGGCCTGAGGATTCATCTTCGGCATACAAATAGCTTGCAGTTTGATACGTGGTAAATTGCTCAGAAAGGGAGGATGTATCATATTGGCTATCATAAAAAGGGCCAATGGCACTGGAAATAAGAAATAAACTAACGAGCGTAAAAACGATAAAATCGAGGATCGCAGCCCCCGAGCGTTTGAGTAAGTTGCCATTCACGGCGAATTGATTTTGTTCCATAGTTTTATTATCGCGATTTATGATTGATTATTCAATAAAAAAAAGACCGACGAATCGGTCTTTTTATTTTTTGTTTTGCGAACCTTATTTAATGATTTCGTTGACGGTACCCGCACCCACGGTACGACCACCTTCACGAATCGAGAACTTTGTTCCTTTTTCAATGGCGACAGGGTGGATAAGTTCCACGTTAAACGTCACGTTATCACCTGGCATAACCATCTTCACATCCGCTGGTAATTCGATGACACCGGTGATGTCCGTCGTACGGAAGTAGAATTGAGGACGATAGTTGGATAAGAACGACGTATGACGGCCACCTTCTTCTTTGGTTAAAATATAGGCAGTCGCAGAGAACTTGGTGTGAGGCGTAACCGAACCAGGTTTGGCTAAGACTTGACCACGTTCCACTTGTTCACGAACAACCCCACGGAGAAGCACCCCGACGTTATCCCCTGCTTGGGCTTCATCCAGAAGTTTACGGAACATTTCGATTCCGGTAACAACGGATTTTTGCGTATCACGGATCCCGACGATTTCAACTTCATCGTTGAGTTTTAATGTCCCACGTTCGACACGGCCCGTCACAACGGTACCACGACCGGTAATGGTAAGGACGTCTTCGACTGGGATAAGCACAGGCTTATCGGTTTCACGGGTTGGGTTCGGAACATAGCTGTCCACCGCGGCCATGAGTTTAAGAATGTTTTCTTGTTCTGCAGCGTCACCGTTAAGCGCTTTGACAGCCGAACCACGGATAACCGGTAAGTCATCGCCTGGGAAACCGTATTTGCTTAAGGTATCACGTACGTCCATTTCGACGAGGTCAACAAGTTCAGCATCATCGACGAGGTCAACTTTGTTTAAGAAGACAACGATGAAGGGAACACCGACTTGACGGGCAAGAAGGATGTGTTCTTTGGTTTGGGCCATGACACCGTCGTTGGCAGCAACGACTAAGATGGCACCGTCCATTTGCGCAGCACCGGTGATCATGTTTTTAACATAGTCAGCGTGTCCTGGGCAGTCGACGTGAGCATAGTGACGATTCGCCGTTGCATATTCGATATGCGAGGTGTTAATCGTGATCCCACGTGCCTTTTCTTCAGGGGCAGCGTCGATTTCGTCATATTTTTTGGCCGTAGCACCACCCGCTTTGGCTAAAACGGTGGTAATGGCGGCGGTAAGCGTAGTCTTACCATGGTCGACGTGACCAATTGTACCGATGTTAACGTGTACTTTACTACGATCAAACTTTTCTTTTGCCATAAATTTCTCCTTTTATGTTTTACCTTTTATGGTTTAACTATCATATATTAGCGTAAGTGTAAATGAAAATCAACGATTATTCACTACTTACGAGTCGGCTTTGACGCCTGCTTTTTTGATGATTTCATCCGCGACAAAGCGTGGGGTTTCACCATAATGTGAGAATTGCATCGTATAGTTACCGCGACCTTGCGTAAACGAACGTAAATCGGTGACGTAACCAAACATTTCTGCTAACGGGACATCGGCTTCAACGACTTTGGCGTTTCCACGTTGGGAATCCCCTGTCATTTGGCCTCGACGACGGGCAATATCACCCACCACGTCCCCATAGTATTGTTCCGGAACGGTCACTTCAATTTTCATGATCGGTTCAAGAATCACTGGCGCGCATTTTTTCGCTGCTTCACGTAAGGCCATACTTGCCGCGATGCGGTAGGCACCTTCGGAAGAGTCGACATCGTGGGACGAGCCATCAAATAAGGTCGCTTTGACATCGATAACAGGATAACCTGCGACGACACCACGTTCAAGCGCATCCTTTAAACCTTCCATGGTTGGTTTAATATATTCGCGTGGGACAGAACCCCCGACGACGGCATCCACGAACTCAAAGCCTTTGCCTGGGTTCGGTTCAAACTTAATCCAGACGTGCCCATATTGACCACGACCCCCGGATTGTTTGATATATTTCCCTTCACATTCAGCTTGACCTTTAATCGTTTCACGGTAACCCACTTGCGGTGCTCCAACGTTGACGTTGACACCAAATTCACGACGTAAACGGTCAACAATAATATCAAGGTGAAGTTCACCAACACCCGCGATAATCGTTTGGCCGGTTTCTGAGTTCGTGGAAACACGGAAGGTTGGATCTTCTTCAGCAAGTTTCATTAACGAAACCGACATCTTTTCTTGATCGCCTTTGGTTTTTGGTTCCACCGCTTGTTCGATAACAGGGGCAGGGAATTCCATTTTTTCTAATAAAATTTCATGCTTTTCATCACACAAGGTGTCCCCAGTCGTCGTGCTCTTTAAACCGACAACTGCACCGATGTCCCCCGCGTGGAGTTCATCGACTTCTTCACGGTGGTTCGCGTGCATTAAGACGACACGACCGATACGTTCTTTCACCCCTTTGGTGGTGTTAATGAGATAAGAACCGGACTTTAAGGTTCCGGTATAAACACGGACATACGCTAGACGACCAATGAAAGGGTCGGTGGCGATTTTAAAGGCTAAAGCGGCAACGGGTTTAGCATCATCAGGAATGACTTCTTCTTTCGTTCCGTCATTTAAAGTCCCTTCAGCATGTTCAATGTCGGTGGGACTTGGTAAGTAGTCAATAACCGCATCAAGGAGTAATTGCACCCCTTTGTTTTTATACGCCGAGCCACAGAGGACAGGGAAGAATTCGCCTTTTAAAACACCCTTACGGATGACGGCTTTGATTTCTTCTTCGGTAACCGGTTGTCCATCGAGGACTTTGATCATGAAGTCATCATCAAAGGCGGCAATCGCTTCGAGAAGACGTTGTTTGAGTTGCGCCGCTTTTTCTTTTAATTCAGCAGGAATTTCTGCAGGAATGGGAGCTTCATCCCGGTTATCGGAGTAGGTATACGCAATTTGTTTAATGACATCAATGATGCCTTTAAAGTTGGATTCAATCCCGATGGGGTATTGCACGGCTTCCGCATTCGCCGCTAGACGGGAATGGAGTGTTTCGATACACATATCGAAATCGGCACCAATTGCGTCCATTTTATTGGCAAAGACAATGCGTGGAACACGATATTTGGTTCCTTGACGCCAAACGGTTTCGGTTTGTGGTTCAACCCCGTTTTTACCATCTAAAACGGTAACAGCACCATCTAAAACACGTAAGGAACGTTCCACTTCAACCGTGAAGTCAACGTGTCCTGGGGTGTCGATAACGTTAATGCGGTAACCCTTCCAAAAAGCAGTGGTAGCCGCTGAGGTAATCGTGATCCCACGTTCTTGTTCTTGGACCATCCAATCCATGGTGGCAGCGCCTTCGTGGACTTCACCAATTTTATGAATTTTACCGGTGTAATAAAGAATACGTTCGGTAGTGGTCGTTTTACCCGCATCAATGTGCGCCATAATCCCAATATTACGGGTATGGTCAAAGTCGTATTTACGTTCTGACATGCGATCTCCTTTTTACCAGCGGTAATGGGCGTAAGCTTTGTTAGCTTCGGCCATTTTCACCGTATCTTCACGTTTCTTCACGGATGCACCCGAATTATTCGCGGCATCTATGATTTCATTCGCTAATTTGTCTTCCATGGTTTTTTCATTGCGTAAACGGGCGTAGGACACTAACCAACGTAATCCTAAGGTTGTTTTACGCGCCCCGGTGACTTCGATCGGAACTTGGTAGTTACTCGCACCCACACGGCGGGCTTTTAATTCCACTTCCGGCATGATGTTGTCCATCGCGGTCGCGAAGACATCCATCGCAGGTTTTCCTGACTTTTCTTCAATCTTTTTGAAGGCATGATACAAAATGTTTTGGGCAATTCCACGTTTCCCATCAATCATAATTTTGTTAATTAAACGTGTGACCAATTTGGAATTGTAAATTGGATCGGGTAAGACGTCACGTTTCGCAACACTTCCTTTGCGTGGCATATACTATATCTCCTGTTCTTATCCGGCTTTCGCAGCTTTTTTAGGACGTTTTGTTCCATAAAGACTGCGGCCTTGACGACGTTTTTCAATCCCAGCGGTATCGAGTGTTCCACGGACGATGTGGTAACGAACCCCTGGTAAATCCGGGACACGTCCCCCACGGATGAGGACCGTGCTGTGTTCTTGTAAGTTGTGACCTTCACCCCCGATGTAGGCGGTGACTTCAAATCCGTTGGATAAACGGACACGGGCATACTTACGAAGCGCGGAGTTTGGTTTTTTCGGCGTCATCGTACCCACACGGGTGCAAACGCCACGTTTTTGCGCAGAGGCTTGATCCAAACTACGCTTAGCAAGCGAGTTCCAGCGTTTTCCTAACGCGGGAGATTTGGATTTGTAGACCGGATTTTGACGGCCTTTACGAACGAGTTGACTAATCGTTGGCATAGATTCTCCTTTTACCGTATTGATACACAATACCGGGTGTATAATGGTGACCATTTTTAAAAGCCCTTTTTGGGCTTCGAGTCGACACGCTTACGATTATAAGGAAGGGTCCTTGAAAATGCAAGTAAAATTATACCTTCGTAATCGCTAAGGTCACTGTATTATTTTGTAAAGATAAAACCTCAAGGCGATAACCGAGTAAAATATCTTCATTCAAACGGTAATTGTCTAACTGATCTCCCGGTTGGAAAAGGGTAGCATTCGTAGCAAATCCCCCATTGATAAACGTGTTTTTACCGGATGACTCTAATAGATGGATCAATTTGAAATTAGGATTCAGGCTCCGCGAGGCGGTATTGGCATGCGCAATATCATAACGTGTATTACTACGCTGAGGCGCTTCGGTGACATACCGCGTGAATTGCCAGCGTCCATCTTGCAATAAATATTCGCCGACACGCGCATCGACATGATAAATCTTCAAACCCGGTTCCGTAAATTGACGAGGATAACGACCCGCATACGCTTCGGTCGCATCTTTTTGATGCAAGCCGGTCGGGGTATACAATTCCACCAGAAGATATTCATCCAATAACGTATGTTCATATTCTGGTGTTAATAACAAAAATTCACCGGTATCTTGAAAGGCCGATAAGGTCAGGGTTGTCGTGCCTGTCACCACGGTTGGAAACGTCCAACCTAACAAACTCTTGGAAAAGGGATTATGATCACCTACATTAAAATCCATCATATCGAGGCCTCCTAACGGTCCCCAATCGCCGAGACTTCGATCATAGGAGTAATAATCTTCTAAACCGAAGAGATGACCAAATTCATGAATAAAGACATGGGCATTGACTTCAAGTTCACCGAATTCATCACGGTAAGGTTCAAACAAAGGATCATTATCTTCATCAAAGAGGAACTTGCCATTTTCACTACGCTCAATCACCCCATCGTTATACATAAATTGATAACTCGACCATCCATAATGAAACATCGAAGGATTACTTGGATTAGCAAGACCCCCAATATAGGAAACAAAGGCCCAGAAAACATCCTTCTGGGTTCCAAACGCCTCATCGTTAGGATCAAAATCGACGGAATAGACAAAATAAACGGCATCCAAATACCCATCATCATCGGTATCAAATTCCACACCAGTGGTTTGATAGGTTTCTTTAAACCATTGAATCGCAGGATTGGTGATGCGGCTATTGAGTAATCCCGATTGATTGGATAATGCCACGGCCGTAATCTCAGGCGTATACCAGTCCGTGACCATACCGGTTAAGGAAAGTTGTCCATGACTGGAGGTGTGATAAAAACTACTCACAGAATGCCAGCGAAGGTCGTCTGCTTCACCAAAAAACGTGGTGTGAATATCCTCCTTGGTCCCTTCACAGCCTTTTTCTAACGCATCACACGCATAATCTGAAAACGAAATGGGAATCACGAGCACGGGAACTTCGCCCATTGAAGGTGTGGCCGTGCGATAGCCTTCATACGTGCGAATGTCGCGATACGTTAGATCATAGGAAGTAGGGGTGAATGTGGAGGTGGTCGCAGTCGATAGCACACTAACACCCACCAAACTAATACCGAGTAAGAAGGTCTTTAACATATTCGTATTGTAGCAAATTTATCCATGAAAAAAGAGGGTGATGTCACCCTCTTTTCTTAATTATAGAATACGCGAATTAATCGTCTAAGAAATCGTCGAATTTTTCCATCCATTGTTCATCGCTAGAACGATAGTTGGCTTTAATGCGACGCATCGATTCTTCCACCGAGAAGGCATCGACTTTTTCCGATTGAACATCTTTATCGAGTAAACCCCGTCCGGCAGGAATGAGTTTCCCGGTAATGACATTTTCTTTCAACCCATGTAAGGTATCGGTTTTACCGCGAATGGCCGCATCGGTAAGAACTTTGGTCGTTTCTTGGAAGCTGGCCGCGGAAAGGAAGGATTCGGTTTCTAAAGCCGCTTTGGTGATTCCCAATAAACGTGGAACCCCGACCGCTGGTGTCTTGCCCGAAAGTAAGGCGACTTCGTTCTTTTCGGTAAAGGTGGTAATATCCACTTTCGAACCGGTGAGCATATCCGTATCCCCGCCATCGATAATAAGAATCTTACGCGTCATTTGACGAATAATGACTTCGATGTGTTTATCGGCAATGCTGGCCCCGTTGGATTGATACACTTTTTGGACTTCTTTAATGATGTATTTTTGGACGGCGTTCATATCCGCAAATTTGAGTAAATCTTTTGGATAAATCGCCCCTTCGGAAATTTTGGCACCCGCGGCCACGGTTTGGTCAAGTTTGACACGTAAACGTGCACCAAATGGTGTGTCGTAGGTCATCGTATCCAGATCATTTTGAATCGTGACTTGGTAACGACCATTAATTTCTTCGACATTCGTCACTTTCCCAGAAATGGAAGCAATGACGGCTTCCCCTTTGGGACGACGCGATTCAAAGATTTCGCCAACACGCGGCAACCCGTCGGTGATGTTACGACCTGCAACACCTCCTTCGTGGAAGGTACGCATGGTTAACTGGGTTCCTGGTTCCCCAATCGATTGAGCGGCCATAATCCCAACGGCTTCCCCTAAGTCGACAAGGCGACCGTTAGCAAGGTTACGACCATAACATTTTTGGCAAATCCCGCCCTTAGTTTCACAACCAAGCACGGAGCGGATTTCCACGTCGGTCACGCCAGCGTCGACGATGCGTTTTGCATCTTTTTCATCCATGAGACGGTCGCTTGAAACAAGCACTTCGCCCGTTTTAGGATCGACGACATCACGCACGGGGAAACGTCCCACTAATCGACTGAATAAGGGAGTGATGACCGTGTCACGGGAGGTATCACGAATATCGTAGACATTCGTCCCATGGTCGGTACCACAGTCGGCTTCACGAATAATGACATCTTGTGAGACGTCCACGAGTTTACGGGTTAAATACCCCGAGTCGGCTGTTTTTAAAGCGGTATCGGCACCGACCTTACGCGCACCGTGGGTGGCGATAAAGAATTCGGAAATCGATAACCCTTCACGGAAGGAAGAACGAATCGGTAATTCGATATACTTTCCGTTCGGCTTGGACATTAAACCACGATACCCAATGAGCTGGTTAAAGTTAGACGCTTTCCCACGGGCACCGGAGTTAAAGATGATGTTGAGCGGATTGTCGTTTTTATTGGCCATGAGGTCCATAACAGAGGAGGCAATTTTCTTTTGCACATCTTCTTTCCAAATTTGGACGACGAGGTTATAACGTTCTTCATCCGTGAGCAACCCTTGTTCGAATTGTTCGGTGATTTCATCCACACGGCGATCCCCTTCGGCGATGATGTCTTTCTTGTTATCGAGTTTAACGATATCGGAAAGCGCCACGGTTAAGCCGGAGACGGTCGCGAATTCAAACCCTTGGTCTTTCATCTTGTCGAGAATGACCGAGGTTTGTGAGGTGCCATAACGGGCAAACACTTCTTTAATAATCGCCGATAAGTCTTTGGAACCAAACGGCGTGAGTAAAGGACGGCTCGCAATCACTTCAGGAATATTGGTCCCTTTGGGAACAAAGTATTCGTCTAAATCGACTTTGTAGTTCGTCGTGTTTTTATTGTTTAAATACGGGAAATCATTCGGGAAAATATTATTGAAGAAGACTTTACCGACCGTGGTCAATAAGTAGCCTTCATTCATCGCCGGCGTAAAGCCTGTTTTCTTGAGAGCCGCACCCGGTAAGGCGATACGGGTGTGTAAGTGAACTTGCTTGGTTTGATAGGCAAGACGCACTTCTTGAACATCGCGGAATACCTTACCTTCATTGGCTGCCCAAAGTTGGTACATTTCTGCGGTAATTTCACGCCCTTCTTGAGCCGCTTTTTCTGCTTTCTTTAAGAACCATTGTTTGGTATTTTCCATCGTGAGATAGAAGTTACCAATAACCATGTCTTGCGACGGGGTGGCAATCGGTAAACCATCTTTTGGACCTAAGATGTTGTTGGAAGCAAGCATGAGATTGATCGCTTCTTCTTGTGCCGCTTTACTTAACGGAACGTGAACGGCCATTTGGTCACCGTCAAAGTCGGCGTTAAAGGCGGTACACACGAGCGGATGTAAACGAATCGCACGACCTTCAACGAGCTTCGGTTGGAATGCTTGAATCCCTAAACGGTGAAGCGTCGGGGCACGGTTGAGTAAGACGGGATGATAGGAAATGATTTCTTCAAGAATATCGAAGACCACTTCATCATATGCATCGACTTTCTTTTCTGCTTGTTTGTGCGAATTCGCATAGCCACGATCAATGAGTAAGGAGGCAATAAACGGTTTAAGTAATTGAATCGCCATTTCACGTGGTAAGCCACATTGGTACATTTTGAGTTCGGGACCAACGGCGATAACGGAACGACCCGAGTAGTCGACACGTTTACCGAGTAAGTTTTGACGGAAACGCCCTTGTTTCCCTTTTAAGGCACTCGAGAGCGATTTGAGTTCGCGACCCGAACCACCGGACGATAACACCGGTTTGCCACGGCGACCATTATCAATGAGCGCATCAACCGCTTCTTGAAGCATGCGCTTTTCGTTGCGTAACATTGTGCTTGGCGCATTCATATTAATGAGATTTTTTAAACGACGGTTACGGGCAATCAGACGTCGGTAAAGATCATTAAGATCCGAGGTCGCAAAACGGCCTCCATCGAGTTGAAGCATGGGACGTAAATCCGGTGGGATAACCGGTAAAACATCTAAAATCATCCATTCAGGACGGTTGTTGGATTGACGTAAGGCTTCAATGATTTCTAAACGTTTTAGTAACTTCGCGTGACGTTGGCTTGTGGCCCCGGCGAGTTCTTCATTAATGAGGTTGAATTCTTGATCTAAATCCACTTCTTTGAGAAGGCGTTTAATCGCTTCGGCCCCTTCGCCAAATTCCGCACCAATGTGTTTACGAATGAAGTTGGTAATCACTTCAAAGTTAATCGGCTCAGAACGGTTTTCAAGTTTGCTAATGAGTTCTTCGGCACGCGCCGCTTCATAGCCTTCTAAGTTGCCTTGGAATTCTTTGATGACGGAGACAAAATCGACACGCCCCGTTTTTTCATCAATGACTTGACGATATTTTAAAATCGAGGAATTACCAGGATTTAAACAAATAAGTGTGGAACCGACTAAGTAGACGAGTTCTTCAAGTTGCTTTGCGTTAATGTCTAAAATCAAGGCAATACGCGAAGGAATGCCTTTGACATACCAAATATGGGCACACGGGGTGGCAAGTTCAATATGGCCCATGCGTTCACGACGGGCATCTTTGGTCATGACTTCCACACCACATTTTTCACAAACCACACCGACATAACGTTGTTTTTTGTATTTTCCGCAGTGGCATTCATAGTCTTTGCTAGGACCAAATATCTTTTCGCAGAAAAGCCCTTGCATTTCTGGCTTTTGACTACGATAGTTGATCGTTTCTGGTTTTAAAACTTCCCCATGGGACCAGCCACGAATAGCTTCAGGGGAGGCGAGACTGACACGAATTTTTGAAATTTTGTTAATACCGACCATGTTCATGTCCTCCTTATTCTTCTTCATCGACCATGTCGTTTTCATTGAAATCGATCACGGATTCTGAGGTAATCGCGCGAATGGAGGAATTAATCTTACGTTCCTCGGCAAGCGCTTGTTTGGATAATTGTTCCATATCCATTTCTTGGTTGGTTTCGTCATAAAGACGGACATCAATTGCCAACGCTTGCAGTTCTTTTTGGAGAACCTTAAACGATTCAGGAATTCCTGGGTTCGGGATGTCACGATCTTTAATGATCGCTTCATACGTCTTACGACGACCGACACGGTCATCGGATTTAATGGTAAGGATTTCTTGCAAGGTATTGGCAGCCCCATACGCTTCAAGTGCCCAGACTTCCATTTCCCCGAAACGTTGACCCCCATTTTGTGCTTTCCCACCTAATGGTTGTTGGGTGACTAAGCTATACGGTCCGGTCGCACGAGCATGTAATTTATCATCGACCATGTGGACGAGTTTAATCATGTACATGACCCCGACGGAAATACGTTCATCAAACGCATCCCCGGTACGACCATCAAAGAGGATGGATTTACCATCTTCATCGAGATCAGCTTTTTTCATAAGGTCCATGATTTCGCTATTGGTAATCCCATCAAAGACAGGGGTCGCAATTTTCATGCCGAGTTTTTTGGCGGCCATCCCTAAATGGATTTCAAGAATTTGACCAATGTTCATACGGCTTGGAACCCCTAACGGGTTTAACATAATATCGACGGGTGTCCCATCCGGTAAGAAGGGCATATCTTCTACTGGAAGAATGCGTGAAATAACCCCTTTGTTCCCGTGACGTCCGGACATCTTATCCCCTTCGGAGATCTTCCGTTTTTGAACGATGTACACACGGACAACTTCTTCGACACCGGGCGCGAGTTCATCGCCGCGTTCACGCGAGAAGATTTTGACATCTAAAACAATCCCTGCTCCACCATGCGGAACACGGAGGGAGGAATCTTTATCATCTTTGGTTTTTTCCGAGAAAATCGCGCGAAGTAATTTTTCTTCACTGGAGGGTTCGGTTTGACCTTTTGGCGTGGTTTTACCAACGAGAATATCGCCTTCTTTGACTTCTGCACCGGGAATAATAATCCCGCGTTCATCGAGGAACGCTTTGGCTTCTTCGGAAGTCGAAGGAATATCACGGGTAATCGTTTCTTTACCAAGTTTGGTCATACGGCATTCAAGCGTGTGTTCTTCGATATGAATCGAGGTATACACATCATCTTTGACAAGACGTTCTGACATGATGACCGCGTCTTCATAGTTATAACCATTCCAGGTCATAAAGGCGATGGTCACGTTTTGACCAAGTGCTAAATCGCCTTGATCCATCGCCGGACCGTCGGCAAGAATTTGCCCGGCTAAGATTTTTTGTCCGGGTTTAACAATTGCAACTTGGTTAATGCATGTTCCTTGGTTGGAACGGTTGAATTTTTGTAAAGGATAGGAAACATCTTGACCATCGGCATCCGACTTAACGGTCACCGAGCGGCTATCCACATAGTTCACCACCCCGTCATGGGCAGCAATCACAGCAAGACCGGAGTCACGGGCGATGGAGTGTTCCATCCCGGTTCCAACAAACGGTGCTTGTGGTTTCAGTAACGGTAATGCTTGACGTTGCATGTTAGCACCCATCAAGGCACGTGTCGTATCGTCATTTTCCAAGAAAGGAATACAGGCTGAGGCCACCGAGACGACTTGTTTTGGTGAAACATCCATGTAATCAACTTCATGGGGTGACACTAAAATGTTATCCCCATTGAAACGGGCAACGACACGTTCATCGACAAAGCTACCATCTTTATTCAACTTATTGGAGGCTTGGGCGATGATAAACGGACGTTCTTGTTCGGCTGATAGGTATTCGGTTGTTTCTAAGACTTTACCCGTCTTTTGATTGACTTTTCGGTATGGTGTTTCAATGAAACCATAATGGTTAACTTTGGCATAGGTGGCCAGGTTGGTAATGAGCCCGATGTTTTGACCTTCAGGGGTTTCAATCGGACAAATACGACCATAGTGAGAGAAGTGAACGTCACGGACGTCAAAGGACGCACGGTCACGTTTAATCCCGCCGCTTCCTAACGCCGAAATACGACGTTTATTGGCAAGTTCGGCTAAGGGATTGGTTTGATCCATGAATTGGGCCAAAGGATCGGTTGAGAAAAATTCTTTAATTTGTGCCGTTAAGGGTTTAATGTTCACCAAGCTTTGTGGGGTTACATTCGTAATGTCAGAAATCGACATTTTTTCCCGAATGGATTTCGCCATTTTGGATAAGCCTAAACGGAAACGGTTTTGAATGAGTTCACCCACCGAGTGAATACGACGGTTGGCTAAGTGATCAATATCATCGGTGTCGCCAAAACCATCCATGAGGTTTAAGAAATAGGAGAACGTGGCAAGCATATCAGGAATGGTGACGGTTTCATCGGTGAGATTGAGATCTGTTCCTACGATATGGGCAATCGTTTCTTTCTTTTCATTGGGATAGACTTTGACAAGATTGACATTGGCTGCCGGGTGAAGGTCACTATTGACTGTTAAGGTGAGTTGATGTGCGCCTTGTTCAAAGAAACGTTCTTGGCGTAGACCTTCCACGATTTCTTTGGTTAAAAGTGTGTCTTTGGCGAAACGAACTTCGCCATTGGCATCGATTAAATCTTCGGCAAGTACACGGCCATGAAGTCGGTTATACACGCCTAATTTTTTGCTGTATTTATAACGTCCAGCCATGCCTAAGTTATACCGTTTCGCATCAAAGAATTTTTGCACTAAGAAATTAGTGATCCCGTCATCGGTACGAGGTTCTCCCGGTTTCATTTTGGCAAAAATCGAATTGAGCGCTAAGTTGGTGGTCGTGGTATCGACGTCTTTATTCAGGGTGTTTAAAAGAATTTCTTTTTCACCAAATAAATCCACGATGAGTTGTTGAAGTTTTTTGGCGTAATCTAACGTACGTTGTTCTTTATTGGATCCTTCTAAGGTCGATTCATCGATTGCTAACAAGGCTTTTAAGAAGATAGACGCGTACATTTTACGTTGACGGTCAATACGGACCGATAAAACATCTTTGGCATCCGATTCAAATTCTAACCACGTTCCGCGCATCGGAATGAGGTCCGCTTTGAAAAGGAATTTACCGGTTTTATCCATCGACTTCGATAAATACGCACCAGGAGAACGACGAATTTGGCTGACGATGACTTTTTCAACCCCATTGACAATAAAGGTTCCGGAGTCGGTCATTAAAGGGAAATCCCCTAAGAAAACTTCGGATTCTTTGATGTTGCCATCTTCTTTAAAAATCAATCGTAAATTGACACGTAAAGGAACCGAATACGTCATATCACGGTCTTTACATTCTAAATACGAATAAGCGGGTGCATCAAAACGGAACCCTAAATATTCTAAGGTTAATGTTTCTGCATAATTATCAATCGGGAAAATGTCGCGTAATGCTTCATGCAACCCTTGTTCCAATAACCATTGGTACGATTGGGTTTGGACTTCCACAAGGTTGGGTAACGGTAAGGTTCCAGAAATCTTCGAGTAATTCACTCGATTGTTATCCATTTCCTTATAATTACGTTCCCCACCCACCCCAATTTTTAATGGGGATGTTAACGCGGGATTATCGCGACCTACTTTAACTTTTTTTGTCGTCTTCGTTGTTGCTTTTGCCATTGCAAATCTCCTTTAAACGATTGCTTTGTACACGTGATAGCCTTTGTCCCGTGTCAATAGCGTCACCTTAGAAAACAGGGTTTCTAAATACGTGACATGCGATAACGCACCTTTATCCTTACGAATCACCACATAGAGGGCGCCAGAAGGGGTAAGATGCTCCTTGCTTTGTCGGTAGAGGTTGTAAATCGATTGTTTCCCGGCACGAATGGGCGGATTAAAGGCAATCCCATCAAACATTCGTGACAATTCGTTCAATCCATCACTTACCACACCTTGGAGATCCAAACCAAGTTGTTGAGCGTTATGTAAGGCATCCGCCACCGCTCGATGGTTGATGTCGACAAGCGTAACGTCGAGTTCAGGATGGACACTTGCCATGACACATCCGACCGGGCCATATCCACAGCCAAGGTCTAAGAACGATCCGCTTAAGGTTTCTTGCAATAAAATCTTAAGGAGAATCTCGGTACCGGTATCGAGGGCTTTCTTAGAAAAGACCCCGCGGCTCGCATGAAGGGTATAGATACGTTGGGCAAGCGTGAATTGGACCGTATATTTTTTATCATCTTTGACTGATTGATTTTCAAAATAATGTCCGCTCATGCACCCTCCTTCATAATTAGGAAAACCTGCCTTCCGAAAAAGGCAGGTTGGTTTTACGTAAGAAAAAGCTTATTTGATTTCGACTTCGGCACCGGCAGCAACCAAGGCTTTTTTGTGTTCTTCTGCTTCCACAGGAGAAATGTTTTCCTTGATTTTGCTTGGGACAGCGTCGACGAGTTTTTTGGCATCCATTAAACCTAAGCCGGTAATGGCTTGGACGGCTTTAATGACCGCAACTTTTTGAGCACCCGCAGCTTTTAAGGTTAAGGTGACTTCGGTTGGTCCTTTGGCAGCGCCAGCTTCTTCAGCAGGAGCAGCGGCAACGGCAACTGGAGCAGCAGCGGTGACACCGAATTCGGTTTCAATCGCTTTGACGAGATCGTTGAGTTCAACAACGGTCATTTCTTTGACGGCGGCAATGATTTCTTCTTGTGTTAATTTAGCCATGTTTATTTCCTCCAATAGCTAGTGTAGTTTAGGCATGCGCGGCAGGTTTGTCAGCCACAGCTTTCACTGCGACAGCCAACTTGCGAATCGGGCCTTGTAAGGCCGATGCGAGCATCGATAACAATTGTTCTCTTCCAGGTAACGACGCAAGTACTTTGACTTGATCGGCCGAGAGGAACTTTCCATCTTGAAGCGCACCTTTGAGGATGAGCTTGTCGTTTTTCTTAGCGAATTTAACGACAGCTTTACTCCCTTCAAGCGCATCTTCGGTAAAAATGAAGCCGTTAGGACCGTTTAAGGTTTTATCTAACGTTGCATCGTTGACACCAAGCTTATCGGTTGCCCGACGGACCATCGTATTTTTATAGACGGCAAACTTGGAGTTAATCTTACGTAACGTAAGACGTAATTCGGAAAGTTCTGCGACGGTCATTTTTTGATAACTGACAATCAAAACAGAACCACTGGCTTTCGCGAGTGCTTCCACTTCCGATACGAGGGCTTCTTTTTGTTTTAAGATTTCCTTGTTCATTCTGTCACCTCCTTGGACATTAGTTTTATCTTTTGAGCTCTGAATCCAATGAGTGACTATCCTAAGATATCTTCCTCGGCAACTTGATTAAGCCACGTGGCCGTTGCTGTCTTTGGTTCTATCGAGCGCTCAAACAATGTAATTATCGACCGTCGAATGTAAACTTGATCGCCGGCCCCATGGTCGTATGGATGGCTGCGGATTTGAAGAACGCACCTTTCACAGAGGAAGGACGTGCTTTAACGAGGGTATCGGTTAAGAGTTGTAAGTTGTCGGCAAGTTTATCGGCTGAGAAACTCACGCGACCGATGGAAACGGCGACATTGGCTTCTTTATCAAGACGATATTCCACTTTACCGGCTTTAATATCTTTAATCGCTTTGGCAATATCCAAAGCAACGGTACCGGTTTTTGGATTTGGCATTAAGCCTTTCGGCCCTAATACTTTCCCTAATTTACCAATTTCACCCATCATATCGGGCGTGGCCACGATGACATCAAAGTCAAACCAGTTTTCACGTTGGATTTTTTCAAGTAAATCTTTACCACCGGCGAAGTCCGCTCCTGCCGCTTGGGCATCCGCTAATTTCGAGTTGGTGACCGCTAAGATCTTTTTAGTTTTACCGTTTCCGTGAGGTAGGACGATGGTCCCACGAATTTGTTGATCTTGTTTGGTCGTGTCGACATTGAGACGATACGAGACATCCACGGTTGCATCAAATTTAACCGTCGATGTTTTTTTCACAAGTTCGACGGCTTCAACAATTGTGTAGAGTTTGTTAGGATCGATGAGCTTGGCAGCTTCAACGTATTTTTTTCCGCGTTTCATATTATTTTCCTTCTGTGGTCATAACGAGCACAAGGCTCTGCCACGGTTTAGTCTTCGTCGATGGTTACACCCATGTTGCGGGCAGAACCTTCGATGATTTTCATGGCCGATTCAACATCATAGGCATTGAGATCAGGCATTTTGTATTCAGCAATTTTCTTTAAGTCCGAACGTTTGAGTTTACCAATTTTGGTGGTTTTGGCATTGTTTGAACCTTTTTCAATCCCTGCTGCTTTTTTAATTAAGCCAGTAACTGGCGATGTTTTAATGACAAAATCAAAGGACTTATCTTCATAAGCCGTAATGATGACGGGAATGACTTCCCCTTTCTTATCTGCCGTTTTCGCATTGAAATCAGTACAGAATTTTGGCATTAAAATCCCAGCTGAGGCTAATTTTGGACCCGGTTTGGCTTCGCCACCCGGAAGTTCCATTTTGACGACTTTAGCGATTCTTTTTCCCACGAGACAATCCTCCTGTTGTGTGAATTGTAACTAGTTCGTGCTGTGGTCAACGGACGAATCAAGTCCTTCCACGCATGTAACAAGTTCGCTGGACAAAAGTCCATGCTTGAAAAGTATACGCATCTTCGCATAAAAATGCAATCAAAATCGTACATAAAAATCCACAATTCCGCTTCGAACATAGACAAACGCAGGGAATCATCCTATAATAACCCCGAGTTAAATATGATTAACTTACAAAAAAACCCTTATCTAGTCGTACTTCTTAGTTTTATTACGGTCATTTTGATCGGAAGTTTTCTTTTGTCGACACCTTGGGCGAATGTTGATCAATCTTGGGGCAATTTTATTAATGCGCTCTTTATGGCCACTTCAGCGCTCGCTGTCACGGGTTTATCCGTGTATGCCGATGTCAGTGCTCAATTTACCGTGTTCGGTGAATCGGTGCTCATGGTGCTCATGGTATTGGGCGGATTAGGTATCATTACCATCTTTACGTTTTTTACGATCATCTTCGGGCGAAAAATTGGCATTATGGACCGTTATCTTCTCAAAGAAGCGCTTAATCTTACCACCATGCAAGGGGCCATTAAGCTTATTAAAAACATTATCTTTATCGCCTTAAGCTTTATCGCTGCAGGCGCGGTTCTGTATAGTTTCACCTTTGTTCCAGAAATGGGATGGGAAGAAGGTTTATTCCAATCGCTTTTCTTAGCCGTCTCCGCCTTTAATAATGCTGGACTCGATATTCTTGGCGATCAAAGTCTGATTGCCTATGCAACCAACGCCAATGTGCTCATCGTGACAATGATTCTCATCATTAGTGGAGGCTTAGGCTTTTTAGTCCTTATTGATATAGGGGCTGTGATTCGTGCCAAACTCTTTACCAAAAAAGATGCGGAAATTGATTTTTCCGATAAGCATCGTTTTAGTACCTATACCCGCATTGTTTTAACGATGACCGGAATTTTAATCGTTTTAGGCATGGTGACGCTTTTACTCACCGAATTAAATGTGCATCCGAATTTTACATGGAATGATGCGTTATTTACCTCCGTATCGTCTCGTACCGCAGGATTAACCGTGGTTTCGATTCGTGATTTAACCAACGCGAGCAAATACCTCATTATCGCGCTCATGTTTATTGGGGCCAACCCCATTTCCACCGGAGGTGGGATCAAAACGACAACCACCTTTATTGTGGTTTTAGCCATTGTGGCCCTTCTTCGCGGCAAACGCGTTCACGCGTTTAAACGCACCTTTACGATTGAAGCCATTCTCAAATCGATGGCCCTTATCATTATTTCTGTCTTCTTCTTAATCATCATGGTCTTAATTGTGGAATACGTGGAACAATTTAATACCACTTATCCAGTGGGAACCTTAACCGCGACAAGTATTTTATTTGAAGTGGTTTCCGCGTTTGGAACGGTGGGTTTCTCTGAAGGCATTACGCCTTATTTATCCGATACATCAAAAGTCATCTTATCGATTATTATGTTATTAGGTCGTATTGGTCCGATTGCGGCCATCTCGATCTTTACAGAAAAATTAAGCTGGAATAAAGAAAGTACTTTCCAATACGTGGAAGTCAACATTCCGATCGGCTAAAGGAGCACATATGGCAGAAAAATCATTTGCAGTCATTGGTTTAGGAGATTTTGGGTTAGCATTGACCAAAGAACTCTTATTATTACGGCAACAAGTCATCGCGATTGATAAATCCGCCGATCAAATTCAACGCATCGGATCGGATTTACCCTCCGCCTTTGTGGTGGATTCTACCAAAGGTCAAGCCTTAAAAGATGGCGGTGTCGGTAATGTCGATGTTGCGATTATTTCTTTTGGAACGAACGATATTAAAGATGCGATGATTACAACGTTTTTACTCACCAAACTCGGGGTCGAAGAAATTATTGTTCGTCTCGATAACGAAGAACATCAAGAAATGCTGAAACGTGTGGGGGCGACAAGCTTTATTCTTCCCACGCGCATCGCTGCCCGTTCGCAAGCGATTAAACTCGCTGGGAAAAATATCGCGGAATACTATGCGATGGAAGATCATGTTGGGGTTTCTAAATTACTCGTTCCCCCTACCTTTACGTCCAAAAAAATCGCCACCTTAAACTGGCGCGATGAATTTAGCATCAACATTATCTTCATCCAAAAATGCACCAACTTTGATAGTGAAGCGTACAAAGCAAATCCAAGTCAATTCCAAGCCCGCCAACTCACGTTTGGTAAATCCTTGGTAGCCACCCCCGATTTACTCATCGATGCCTGTGACAATATTTTAATTGCGGGCTATGATGATGATATCAAGCGCTTCTCAAATTATTTAAGCAAATTAAAAGATTAAGTTCTCGAAACCAATAAAAAAAGATGCGATGATCGCATCTTTTTATTTTGGTATGAATAAAACTAAATCTTATCAATATCCGCAAATTCGACTTCCACGGAGGTGGAACGACCGAAGAAGACGGTTTCAACCATGACATTCCCTGTTGATTTATCGATGGAAATAATTTTTCCTTCAGTTCCTTCTAAAGCCCCATGAATGACTTTGACATAATCACCGACCGCGTAACGATCATACATGCTAATGTCGATAAGACCCATGCGTTTAAGAATTGGTTCCATTTGATCGGGTGGCACGGGAATCGGTTTCGTCCCGCCCCCTGAAGAACCGACGAACCCGGTAACTCCTGGAGTGTTACGGACGACATACCACGAATCATCGGTCATGATCATTTCGATAAAGACATAACCAGGATACGCATTTTTTAAACGGGTTTTTCCAGTCGGAGCCCCATTTTTAAAGACGGGTTCTTCTTGTTCAACGACGATAATGCGGAAGATGAAATCTTGCATGTTCATTGAATCGACACGACGGCGAAGGTTATCTGCAACTTTATTTTCGTGCGAGGAATAGGCCGAAACAATATACCATTGTTTTTCGACATCATTGGACGTAAAGGTTGCGACGTGTTGGGACGGTTGTTCCATGATGTAATCCTCCTAGCGAAGCCCTTCAAAGGCTTGACGTAATTGACCGAGTAATTCGGCCACGGCTAAATCACCCATGGTTAAGGCAAAGGCGGCAAAAATGGTAATGGCAATCACGACAAAAATCGACCCGATTAATGTATCGGATTTTGGCCAACGCACACGTTTCGCTTCACGACTCACTTCGGAGCCAAATTTTCGAAGGTTCATAGTTCCTCACTTACTTTCTTGATGTACCGTGGAACGGTTACAACTCGGACAATATTTTTTTAAGGTGAGCCGTTGTCCAGCGACACCACTTCCTTTGGTAAAGGTTGTATAATTTCGCGCCAAGCATTCCGAGCAGATTAAAATAACTTTTTTTCTCATGATTGACTATTTATTAACCTTTATCATAAAAGAATATAACAAGGATTTAGAAGAAAGTCAACGAATTACCTTGAAGGATGTGAACCGATTAATCGCGGTTGTAACTGTTTGAGCATCCGTGCCACTTGCCGATAGTTTTTTTGAATGCGATGGCCAATTTCTTTTAAGGAATAACCGCGTTGAAATAACACAAGGACGACCCGCTGTTCCCAATCAAGATCATCTTCTTGTTCGAGTAACTGGACAAAGAGACTATGTTTCTGCTGATGAAGATATACGTCTTCCTCCCCTACAAGTTCCGATAAACTTGCGCCTTCATCCACCGGTTCATCAAGCGATACTGCATAATCAAGCCAATGGTGATGCGGTTGATTAAATTTCCGTAAGGCGTGCATGAGTTCCCGTTCCAATAAAACATGGAAATACGCATCAAAGTGAACCTTATCCGGTTGGTACGAATCAATGGCTAAATACAAGGTTTGATACGCCAAACTCAATAAATCATGTTCATCCAAAAGACATTTTCGATGCGCGGCTCGTAGACGCCTTACATAGTGGATCATTTTTGTTTGCATCAGCGTTTCAAGTAACGTCAGCGCCTCAGGTTGGCGTTGGCGAATAAGAAAAACAAGCTCATCATGGGAAACAGTTACTTCTTCCATGGATTGTTGAATTAAAGTGGGTGACGTTGACGATACACTTCGGCAAGAACAATCGCAACACTACTAGCGACATTAAACGATTCTAATTTCGGGGATAAAGGAATTTTAATGAGAACATCCGCGCGTTTACTCACCAGCGGAGAAACGCCGTTACCCTCGGAACCAAAGATAAGACCTATCGGTCCGCGATAATCAAAATCGCGATAATCTTTGGATGTTTCTGTGAGCGTTGTCGCAGCGAACCAATACCCTGCTTTTTTTAAAGTTTCCATCGCTTGCGATAAATTACTGACTTGTATGATATCGATATGTTCAAGTGCCCCACTTGCCACTTTATTGACTACGGGGGTGACATCCACTTGATTCATTTTTTTGACGATAATCGCATCGACATATAGGCCGACCGCGTTACGAATAATCGCCCCAAAATTTTGCGGGTCTTGCACTTCATCGAGCAAAATGACAAGGGGATCTTTTCGATTGGATGTCCGCGCAATAAAATCAGATAACTCACGATATGAAAATGGTTTAACATCGGCAATAATGCCTTGATGATTTCCTTGAACAAGTGACTTTAAACGTGCCTCACTTACCCTTTCTACGGTCACGCCAGCGGCTTGAATCACACGTAAAAGCGTCGCATCTGAAAACGTGTGATTCACATACACTTTCAAAGCGCGCCGAGCTTCAACGGCTTCTGTTACAGCGTTTTTTCCGTAAATCCATTGTCCCATGTTAACGTGATCTTCCGTCTAAAAGTAGTCTCAAATTATTCCGAAACGTGAAAGGATGTGGTGATATCAATGGGATCAATGGTTTGCCTTAACTCCTGTAAAAAGAGTAAGGCTGTGGATTGATTAATTTTCGATAAGGTGAGGGTCACACGCAATACTTTTTGTTGTTGATGCGTGGTCATTTGCGATTCGATTTGTTTGATTGTCACCCGAACGCGTCGTGCGGTTTCATGCACCGTGTTTAAGACGGGTTGATTGCCACGAACAAGAATAAAAATTTTCGGGGCTTTTCGGTTTACATACGCTTCAAAGCGGCGAAGCATAATCAAGGCAAACAAAGCCACCGCCGTTCCTAAAGTCGCTAAAACAAATTGTCCAGAGCCGGCTGCTAAACCAATCGCCATGACAAGCCATAAGGTGGTGGCGGTTGTTAATCCTTTGATATCAAACCCATTTTGAATAATCGTCCCTGCCCCAATAAAACCAACCCCGGTAATCACTTGCGCGGCTAAACGAGCAGGATCTCGTGTTTCTGATACCGGTCCAAATCCGTAAATCGATAAAAACATAATGAGTGCGGAACCTAATGCAACAAGAATATGCGTTCTTAACCCAGCAGAGTGACCATGATATTCGCGTTCATAACCAATGAGTCCGGAGAGGACCGTTGCCATGGTTAAGGAAATAAAGGCCAGGACAAAATTACCAATTTCAGGAGAGATAAAATCGTTGAGTAAGAAATCAATGAGCGGTTGGTCGATGGTCGTCATCATACGGACTGTCTCCTTTTAGACAAAGAGTCCACGATCCATTAAGCGTTGACGAAGGGCATCCGAGGATGCGTAATCTTGCCGGGCTTTCGCCGCTTCATAGTCAGCAAAGAGGGCTCGGTCGTCGGGGGTTAATGTCGGGTAGTGTAAATCTAATCCAAGTATAGATAACATCGTTCGAATTGTAAAGAATTCGTTAAGAAGGGCATTCGTATCGATGGGATTTTGCCGCAAGCGTTTATTAAGTTGTTTGACAACAGCGTGAACTTCGGTTAACGCATTCGCGGTATTTAGATCATCGGCTAAGGCTTGGAGGAATGCTTCCACCTCGCCTTCACCTTTAAGGGAAAATTCAAGACGTTGCAAACGAATCGCTGAGGCGACATACGCGAGGCGTATTTTTTCTAAATCATTTTTGGCATTAACTAACACGTCATAATTGAAATTCACCGGAATACGATAATGGGTCGCCAATAAAACGTAGCGTAATAAAGGACCCCCATAACTTGCAATAAAATCTTTGGCTAAAACGAGGGTTCCCGTTGATTTTGACATTTTTTCATCATTGAGATTGATAAATCCGTTATGCATCCAAATCGAGGCAAGACCATGCGGATGGAAAGCATGATGCTGCGCTAATTCATTTTCATGATGTGGGAATTTTAAATCAAAACCACCCCCATGAATATCCACGCGGTGCTGGGCAAAGGTATCATGAATCATCACGACACATTCCGTATGCCAACCCGGACGGCCTTCACCAAAGGTTGAGGGGAAGCGAATCCCCATCGTCGTTTTTTTCCATAAAGCGAAATCAAAGGGAGATTCTTTCCCTTCACTGCCTTCAACCCGTGCTCCTGCAAGTAGTTGTTCACGGTCCATGTGCGATAATTCACCATAGGATTCAATTTTTCCAACACGGAAATACACATCACCTTGGACTTCATACGCAAAGCCTTTTTCGAGTAAGGATTGAATGAAGATTACAATCGAATCCATGTGCTCGGTGACTTTGGGAGTTTGTTGGGGAATGAGTGACCCCACGGCGTTGACATTCACTTCATACGCCGCAATATAACGGGCCGCAAGTTCGTGTTCCGTCGTTTGGAGTTCCTTTGCTTTCATGATGATCTTGTCATCAATGTCGGTGTAATTGGACACATAATGAACGTCATACCCAAGATGGATTAAAAAGCGGCGAAGCACATCAAAAACAACCACGGGTCGCATGTTACCGATGTGTACATCGCCATACACGGTTGGCCCACACACATACATACTCACCTTCCCCGGTTGAAGCGGGGTTAATTTTTCATTTTGTTGAGATAACGAATTATATAAAAATACTTCACGCATATCTTTATTTTACAATTTGCACGCCAGTCCAGGTACGAATATAGTGTCCAAGATCAAATTTTCGTTTCAAACCTTGGAAATTCATAAAGCGAATCATCCCAAAAATGGGTCGTTCTTGCCACGGACGATCATGAACGCCACCAATGGCCCATGCGGTGCCGGTATAACCGTTAGGATCACGGCCATCGAGTTCGTAAGTATCATTAAGTTCATTGGCAATCGCGAGCGCTTCTTCAGGTGTAGGCGTCCATTCTAAAATTTTCTTCGCCCAATACATGCGCATGTAACCATGCATGTATCCGGTTTTTACCATTTGAAGTTGGGCCGCATTCCACGCGTCATCATGCGTTTTTCCTTGGGCAAGGGTTGTTTTATCATAAAGATACTCACGCGGATCGTTACGATGGAGATTCAACGTTTTCTTCGCCCAATCCGGAAACCCTTCATACGAATCATAGTGAGGATTATAGGCACAGAAATTATCCGCGAGTTCTTTGCGTACAATCATTTCCTCAAGAAAACTTTCTGAAGGAATACCACTAGCTTTGACGGCCAATGCTACCGTTTGTGTACTTAAAAAGCCAAAATGAAAGTACGCAGAAAGTCGGCTCGTGGTCTCGACATTCGGATTATTACGTTCTTCATAGCGCGGTAATCGTGTTTGAATAAACGCGCTTAATGCGTCATTTGCTGGCACAAGTGAAGAAGGACTTAATAACCAAGTTGGTGCCGTGTAAGGTATGGCGAAAGGGGTGATGTCATTCGGTTTTAACGAGGGATAAGGAATTAAATAGTTTGGAAGTAAGCGATGAATTTTAGGCCGTAACGTATACGCTCCCCATTCTTGTTTATCGCTGGCAACAAACCAAGGGACAATATTATGGGCATCCACTTCGACCACAGGAATGGTCACCTGATCGGCCACTGTTTGTTTCATCGAACGCATGGCCCGGAGAGGATTAAAGTCTGTAAATACCGCACCCACACCGTGGTGTCGGATGAAGTGGGATAGATTTGTCACCGCATCGCCTTCAAGCATGTAAAAGGGAATACCAAGGGCATGGGCTTCCACATGAACGATTTTGAGTCCTTCTTTCATCCACGCATACATGCGGTCTTGGGGATGATCGGTGGCCGTTAAAAACGAAGGCATAAGGTTAAAGACGATTGCAAAAGGTACAGCATGTTCTTGGGCAAATTGATACGCTTCAAGAAGTGCCCAATTATCATGAACACGCATCTCACGGTTCATCCAATAAATCACCGGACCATGGGCATACGGATGGGCATTTAAAGCTCGGGAACGAACAGGGTATTTCATGCTTTCAAGCATAGCACATTTCAACCGATTCGCGAGGGTTTATAGTAAAATAATTGAGCATATGAGCACGAAAAAAATTGCGATTATAGGCGCAGGAACAGCCGGTTTAGCCACGGCGATTCGTTTACAAAGTCAAGGGTATGATGTCACAGTCTTTGAAAAGAATCCGAAAGTCGGTGGACGCATGTATCAACTCGTGGATCAAGGATTTCACTTTGACGTAGGACCCACTATTGTCATGTTGCCTGAGGTGTATAAAGAACTCTTTTCGTATTCAGGCGCGAATCCGGATGATTATTTATCCTTTCAACTCCTCGACCCCCTTTATCAACTCCATTATCATGATGGGACAACCTTAACGCTTTCTTCGAATTTAACCACGCTTATGAAGACGCTAGAAACCGCCTTCCCGGAAGATGCCGAAGGGTATTTAAAATACTTAGGGGATATTTATTCCCGTTATCGGATTGCCAATGCCGGTTTTATTGATCACGGATTTTTAAAACCATCTGACATTTTAAATTTCAAAATCATTCGGGATACGTTACGCTTACGTACCTTAAATTCTGCCTATCGTTCCATTGCTAAATTTGTTAAAAATGAAAAGCTCCGTCAAGCGCTTGCTTTTCAAACACTTTACATAGGTGTTTCTCCCTTTGAAGGACCGTCGATTTACACCATTATTTCCATGATTGAGCTCTTGTATGGCATTTGGTATTTAAAAGGTGGCATGTATGCGATGGCGCTAGCCATGGAACGTCGCTTCCTTGAACTCGGTGGAACGCTTCGCCTTGCCACGCCCGTCAAGGAAGTTCTCATTGAAAAAGGCATCGCTCAAGGTGTTCGCCTTGAAGGGGAAACGTTCAAAGCGGATGCCGTAGTCTGTAATGCGGATTTTCCCGGTGCAGTTAGTTCACTAATTCCACCCCATTATCGCGGGAAATACACCCCCAAGAAATTCAAAAAGATGCAATATTCTTCCTCAGCATTCATTGTTTATCTCGGGTTAAATAAAAAATATCCAACCACCGTTCACCAAATTCGTTATGCGAAAGACTTCAAAAAGAATATTGACGATTTGTTCGCCCCACGCATGCCCGAAGATCCTTCGTTTTATTTATACTCTCCCACACAAATTGATCCTAGCTTAGCACCCGAAGGCAAAGAAATTTTATACATGCTCGTGCCCGTCCCCAATCGTGAGGATAAAGCGATGACATGGGACGAAACGATGACAAACGCCTTTTTAAACCAAATGATGGATCGCTTAAAAGCCATTCCTGGTTTTGAAGATATTGAAAACCATATCGAAGTTCGCCATGTTTACACCCCAAAAACGTGGGAAGAGCAATTTCATCTCATGCATGGAGCGACGTTTGGTTTAAAACCGATACTGACCCAAAGTAACTTTTTCCGTCCCCAAGCGAATGCCTTACCTGTCAAAAACCTTTATTTTGCCGGAACGAGTGTGCATCCAGGGGCGGGGATTCCAATTGTGCTCAAATCCGCTAAAATAGTAAGTGATTTAATTTTGAAAGTGATCCCCCGCACATGAATTTATGGCTTGCCCTTGACTATCTTCGCGCTGAACGCATGATTCAAAAACATTCAAAAACTTTTTATAAAGCGTTTTCCCAACTTCCTAATCCATCTCAACGACGTGGCATCTACGCGGTTTATGCGTATTGTCGACTCGTGGACGATGCGATTGATGAACACCATAGTCTTCCCTTACTTCACACGTATAAATCGAATTTAGATCGTCTCGTAAAGGGCGAAAAACCACGGGGCTTTCTTTGGAATGTTCTTGGCGATACAACCACCCTTTTTCAGTTTGAAGAAAACGATTTTAAACCGTTTTATGAACTCATTGAGGGCCAAGAATTTGATGCCGCTCCTGTCAGTATCCAAACGCTTGTTCAACTTTATCATTATTGTGATTTAGTGGCAACGAGTGTGGGCCGAATACTCTTACCTATTCTTCAACCTAAACCCAACGCAGACCATGATGCCTTCGCCGTCGCCTTAGGCCGTGCCTTTCAAATCACCAATATTGTTCGTGATGTCGGCGAGGACCGTCGCCGTGATCGCATTTACCTACCAAAAGACCGCATGAATCATTATGGTTATTCGCGGGAAGACTTGTGGAATGATGTGAATAATGAGGCTTTTAAAAACGTGATAAAAGAACTTATCCAACGGGCCAGAGATTATTACATCCAAGCCGAAGATCGTCTCTCGCATTTTGACGCGGATGTACGCTTCCCGCTCCAAGCGTCGCTTGTCTTTTATCGTGCGATTCTAGAAGAAATTGAAACCCACGATTATAACGTCTTTAACAAAAAACATTACGTGTCTTCGGAACGAAAAAAAGCGCTGATCGCTTCGCTGCTTCAAGAAAAAAACCTCCGTTAAGGAGGTTTTAATTTAGGTATTCATTAGAGAAATAATCAGCGCTTTAAGTTCTTCCACCGTATCCACGAGATAATCGGGTTGATACGTTTCTAAAATTGGTTTGTCGACGTAACCATAACTCACCGCTATTGCAGGCATACCTAAGCGTTTTCCCATTTCAATATCAAATTCTGAGTCACCCACAAACACAGAAGCCGTATGATCAATGCCATGTTCTTTGGCAAAAAGGTCATACATCGTACGGTCGGGTTTGGGTAAGGTGTTCGGTTTATGGCCATGAACACCCGTAAAGTAACCGGGTAATCGGTGGGATATTAAATCAATGGAAAAATCATGGGGTTTGTTGGAAAAAATAAAACTACGTATGCCGTGATCCTTTAACCATTGGAGTAATTCCACCATCCCAGGGTAGGGATTGGATTGTTCAAGTTGATACGTTTTATAACGCGCCATGTAGGCGGTAAAAAACGTTTCAAAGAAAACGGGGTCATCCCCTTTTTCCTTCAATGCCCCGTGGACAAATTGACGGGCACCGCCCCCGAGGAGTTTTCGGGTTTGTGCTAAGGTCACCGGGGGTAAACCAAATTCAACCAACGTATCGGAAAGCGCCCGGGCTAAATCCACTAACGTATCGATGACGGTTCCGTCCAAATCAAAAATAATATTTTTAAGGTTCATATGATGAAAAAACCTTGGTTGCCCAAGGTTTTTATCGCTCCTATTCGACGAAGGCGATGAGGAAGCGTGGTGCGTTATCCCCAAGGCGCGGGGTCATTTTAAGTTTGCGTGTATATCCGCCATTGCGTGAGGCAAAGCGGGGACCGAGTGTATCAAAGAGTTTGTCTAAGGCAAGCACTTGGTTTTTTTCATCCGCCACGTACTGACGAACGACCGCAGCCGCAAGGCGACGGTGGTGTTGATCTCCGGCTTTCGCGTAGGTGACCAAACGATCCGCTAAACTGACAAGTGGTTGCGCCATTTTGTGGGTGACGACCACTTTTTCATTGACGATCAGCGTGGAGACAAGATTGCGTAATTGACTATCACGTTTACTGGCAGTGAAAGGGGCTTTAAAGCGCACCCCACCTTTCCCGTGAACGTTTTTTCTTCCGATGGTTGGCATGGTATTACTCCTTATTCCGCATCACGGAATTTAAGACCATGGGCAAGAAGTTTTTCTTTGACTTCTTTTAATGATTTCTTTCCGAGATTGCGTACTTTCATCATTTCTTCTTCTGATTTTTGGGTTAATTCATACACCGTTTCAATACCTGCGCGACGTAAGCAGTTATAGGAACGGACGGATAAATCTAAATCCACGATGGTCATGTTCGAGAACTTATCTTCACTTTCAAGGGTTGGTTCTTTCATGATGTTGACATCGGTGGTGGTGGATTCTAAATCTAAGAATCCTTCAAAGTGGGCCATGAGAATTTGGCTGGCAAGATTGAGCGCCGCTTGGGGCGTCATCGATCCATTCGTCCAAACTTCCAAGGTTAACTTGTCATAACGAGCATCGTTACCTACACGGGTAGGATCAATGCTGTAGGACACTTTGGTGACAGGGGAGTAGTTTGAATCGGTGGCGATTAAACCTAAACGCGATGTGTAACGGTTGGCTTTGTTGCCTTCCGAAGTCACATAACCTCGGCCATTACGGATGTAAAAACGACCCTTTAAATGACCCGAACCGGTCACATGAGCAATCACTAAATCCGGATTGACGACACTAACACCGCCAGGAAGAATAAGATCTCCAGCTGTCACGGTTTTTTCACCTTTGACATCGAGTTCTAAGGTTTTGGATTCGGTGCCTTCTGCATCATTGATGAGCACAAGGTTTTTTAAATTAAGAATGATTTGGGTCACATCTTCGACGACACCTTCAAGGGCCGAGAATTCATGACGTGCGCCTTCGATTTCAATCGCATAGACGGAAGCCCCAGGTAACGAGGAGAGTAAAACGCGACGTAACGCGTTTCCAACCGTTAAACCGAAACCACGTTCAAGGGGTTCGATTACGAAGCGACCGTAGTTGTGCGTTGAGTCGAAGAGTTTTTTAGAAAAGCGTGGCTTTTCGAATGGACGTGCAATGTTTGGCATGTATGTAATTCCTCCAAGAATTTTCTACTTAACCACGTGGGCGTTTTGGCGGACGGCAACCGTTATGGGGAACGGGGGTGGTATCCGTCAATAACGTAATTTGTAAACCCGCGGCGGCAAGTGCACGCACGGCAGATTCACGACCCGGACCAGGGCCCTTGACGTTGACGTCAACGGACTTAATGCCTTGATCAAGTGCGGCTTTGGCACATGCTTCCCCAGCGACTTGGGCTGCGAAAGGTGTGGATTTACGTGCACCTTTATACCCTAAAGCCCCAGCAGAGCTCCAGGCAATGGCGTTCCCTTGTTCATCGGTGATCGTAATAATTGTGTTATTAAACGTCGCATGAATGTGGGCAACCCCTTTGGTAAAGGCACGTTTGATTTTTTTTCGGCGCGTTGGTTTCGCGCTTTGATTCGTACTAGCCATATTTCCTCCTTATTATTGAACCGCTTGCTTTTTATTAGCAATGGTCTTACGGGGTCCTTTGCGCGTACGGGCATTGGTACGGGTACGTTGACCACGAACCGGCATGCCACGACGATGGCGTAACCCACGATACGATCCAATTTCTTGAAGGCGTTTAATGTTTAAGGCGATTTCACGACGGAGATCCCCTTCGACTTTGTACTTCTTCACTTCATTGGTAATCGCGACGAGTTGATCTTCGGTGAGATCTTTGACACGCGTGTCTTCAGACACGTTCGCATCTTTTAAGATTTGTTTAGCGAGTGGCTTTCCGACTCCGTATAAATACATGAGGGAAATCACGACGCGTTTTTCATTGGGGATATCGACCCCGACAATACGAGCCATACTGTTTGTTTCTCCTTATCCTTGACGTTGCTTATGTTTGGGGTTTTCGCAAATCACCATAACACGGCCATGGCGTTTGATCACCTTGCACTTATCACACATCGGTTTGACTGATGGTCTAACTTTCATTGTTTTTTCTCCTGGTCACTATTTGTGACGATACGTAATTCTTCCGCGTGTTAAGTCATACGGGGACATTTCTACCGTAACTTTATCCCCTGGTAAAATGCGAATGTAGTGCATGCGGATTTTACCAGAAACGTGGGCAAGAATCACTGCGCCGTTTTCTAACTTTACTTTGAACGTGGTGTTCGGTAAGGTTTCGAGGACGACTGCCTCGAGGGAGATGACATCTTCTTTGGACATTAATTTGTACCTCCTGGGTTCAGGGTTAGAATGCGAACCCCTGTTTCGGTCACTTCGACAGTATTTTCATAGTGCGCGGTCCAACTACCATCCGCGGATACTACGGTCCAACCGTCCGAGAGGACGCGAGTCTCTTTGCTCCCGAGATGAACCATCGGTTCAATCGCGAGCGTCATTCCGGCTTTGAGGCGCGGCCCGGTTCCGGGCTGACCCCAGTTCGGAATCTGGGGATCCTCATGGAGGTTTTGTCCAACTCCATGTCCTGAGTAATCTTCGGGTAAGCTCATCCCGTGGGCTTCCACATACGTTTGAATCGCATGAGAGATATCCCCTAAATGAACGCCAGGTCGGATTAACTCTATCGCTTTAAAGAAACTGGCTTCCGTGACTTCGGCAAGCTGGCGTACCTTGTCGTCTACATTTCCGACAAGAAACGTGCGTGCCGCATCGGTGTGGTACCCTTTGTAATACACTCCTAAGTCAATTTTAAGAATGTCGCCATCGTTTAATCGTGTTGCGGAAGGAATTCCGTGAATCAACGTTTGATTAATCGAGGCACAAATGGAGGCCGGGAAACCGCCGTACCCTTTAAAGGAGGGTGTTGCTGAAGCAGCAAGAATGAGACGTTCTGCCAAGGTATCGAGTTCTTTGGTGGAGATCCCGATGCGGACATGGTGTCCGAGTTCTTGGAGAATGTGAGCCGCAATCGTACCTGCTTCGCGCATGATTGCTAGCTCTCGTGAAGACTTGACGATGATCATAACGTATCGAGAAACGCTTTCACGTCCTCAAACAGATCCACCGTTGCTTTCACGCCATCAAATTGGGTTATGAGCCCTTTGGCTTGGTAGTAGCCGATTAATGGAGCGGTCAGTTCGTCATACGCCTTTAACCGTACGGTGAAGGCTTCGACGTTGTCGTCTTTTCGAGTCAGAAGGGGGGCACCATCATGGTCACACACACCTTCTTTTTTGGGTTTCATCGTATCGATATGATACGGTGTCCCACATTCGCTGCATATACGACGACCGGTAATGCGACGAATAAGCTCAGGCCGATTACATTCAAATTCAAGGACCGTATTAATGGGTCGCTTGATTTTTTTTAATAATTTTTCAAGGGCGTCTGCCTGGACGATGGTTCGCGGGAATCCGTCAAACATAAAGCCATGACGACAATCAGGTTGGGATAAACGTTCTTCCACGAGCGCAATCGTGACATCATCCGGGACAAGATTTCCCTTGTCGATGTACGAAGCAGCAAGAATCCCAACAGGTGTTTTTGCCTCCATCGCTTCACGGAACATATCCCCAGTGGAAATATGCGGGAGATGATAATGCTTACTTAAAAGTTTTGCTACAGAGCCTTTACCGGCAGCCGGAGGTCCAAGCAAAATCGCATTAATCATTACGATTACGTCCTCCTGAGGCTAAGACTTCTTCATAGCTTTTTCCTGCCAGTAAGCCATCGATTTGGTTGTTGATTTCTAAGGCAACCCCCACAACGATGATAAGACCCGTACCTCCTAAGGCAAGGGATTGATCAGGAACAATTTGTAATAAGACTAAGACAATCGGTAAGGCGGCAATAAAGCCTAATGCCGCAGCTCCTAATACGGTGACACGGTTGAGCACTTTGGTGACATACCGTTCGGTTTCCACCCCCGGACGAATGCCTGGAATATAGGAACCATTTTTTTGGAAGTTTTCTGCCATCCGTTGCGGATTGATTTGTAAGTTTGAATAAAAGAACGTAAACACAACCGTTAACGTTAAGTAGATGATGAGACCCCACGGGAATTGGAACGTTTGCTCATTAAACCAAGGCATGGTGACCGTGGCCGAAGAGTCAAAGATTTTTAACCATTCCGCATTGGGATTGGCGCCGGAAATAAAACTGACAATAACGCTTGGCGCGAGCATAATCGACGAGGCGAAAATGACAGGAATCACCCCTGCGCTATTAATTTTAATCGGTAAGAAACTCGCTTTCGCGTATTCTGCACTCCCTGATTTTCCGGCGTTTTGAACCGGAATCTTACGTTTACTCGATTCAATGAACGTAACAAAGGCGATGATGAGAATAAAGGAAAGCACATAAATCGCGAATTGGAAAATGCCTTGGAGTAAGACGGCAACATCCAAACCAATCGTTAAGGCAACCCAATTGTTATAGGCACCTTCGATTTGTAACGGTAAGGAACGTACGATCCCCGCAAAGATAATAACGGAGATCCCGTTACCAATCCCTTTGGAGGTAATTTGATCCCCAAGCCACATGACCAACATCCCGCCAGCAACAAGCACGGTGACGATGTAGGCATAGCTCCAGAAGGAGGTGTCATTGAGGGTAATAAAACTTGACGTTTCCATCGTACGGACAATCCCATACGCTTGAACCGCGCCTAATAGAAGCGTTAAGTAACGCGTGGTCATTTCCATTTTCTTACGACCGGTTTGACCTTGTTTACTAAGTTCGGTTAACGCGGGTAACACATCCATCCCTAACAGTTGGACGATAATGCTACTGGTGATGTACGGGGAAACCCCTAAGGCAAACACCGAGAAGCTTTGTAACGCACCACCCCCGAGTAAATTCAGTAAGGATAACGCGTTATTGGTTTGAAAATCGACGTCTTGAACCGTGACGCCAGGAACGGTAATCGCCGCACCAATTCGGAAGACAAAAAGAATCATCACGACGAAAAAGATACGATTGACGATTTCCTTATTACGAAAGATGGCCGCGAATTTTTTCATTATGGTAAAACCTCAACGGTTCCACCCGCTTTTTCAATGCCAGCTTGGGCCGTTTTTGAAAAACGATGGGCAGATACTTTTAAGGATTTGGTTAACGTACCAAAGCCTAAGATTTTAATGAGTTGAGCGGTCTTTTTGACTAAACCAGCTTCCACAAGTAAGGTGGGTGTGACTTCGGTTTTATCGACGAATTGTTCGAGATCACTGAGGTTAACCACACCGACATTGACTTGGGCAAAGTTTTTAAAACCACGTTTTGGAATACGGCGATAAATTGGGTTTTGACCCCCTTCAAAGCCGGCGGAAACACCACCACCTGAACGAGCCCATTGACCTTTTTGACCACGGCCAGCACGTTTACCGAAACCGGATCCAATCCCCCGGCCGACACGAACTTTTTGTTTTCGTGCGCCAGGATTTGCTTTTAATGTATGAAGTGCCATCGCTGCATCCTCCTATAACTTACCACGAAGAGCAAGATATTCTTTCTTCGTTTTGATTTGACTTAATGCTTGGTGGGTTGCGCGAATAATGTTAATCGCAGCCCGTGAGCCATAGACTTTGGAGTACACGTTTTTAATGCCTGCGAGTTCTAAAATTGCACGAACCGGACCTCCGGCAATAATTCCTGTCCCATCGGGTGCAGGTTTTAAGAAGACATTGCATGCGCCCCATTGACCGGTAATTTCATGGGCGATGGTATCCGCACCAATGAAGGTAATGGTTGAGGTGTTTTTACGGGCCGCTTCCAAGGCTTTTTTAATCGCATCAGGGACTTCGCCCGCTTTGCCCGTACCAAATCCGTATTTACCTTTGCCGTTGCCGATGACAACAAGCGCCGTAAAGCGCATGTGTTTACCACCTTTAACAACTTTGGTAACGCGTTTGATTGCAACGGTACGTTCTTGGAATTCTTTGACTTCAAATTCACGGCGAGGACGGCGAGGACGACGAGGACGTTGTCCTTGGGCGGCGCGTTGTTCTGTGTTTTCCACTTTAACTTCGTTTTGTTCCATGTGTTCCATCCTCCTTAGAATGTTAAGCCAGCTTCACGAGCCGCATCGGCTAAGGCTTTGATTCGCCCGTGATATAAATAACCGGAACGGTCAAAGACGACCGTGGTAATACCAGCTGCTAACGCTTTTTGTGCGACGTCTTTGCCTAAGCTGGCCGCATCTGCGATCGTTTTACCTAATTTTAATTGGGTCGTTGAACTTGCCACAAGCGTTTGACCCGCGGCATCATTGATGACTTGGACATAAAGAGCGGTGTTCGAACGGTAGACGCTTAAACGTGGACGTTCAGCGGTTCCTGCAAGCGTCTTACGAATACGTTTGTGACGTAATTGACGTAAGGCATTTTTGGATGTTTTGATAATCATCGTGATAACCTCTCTTATTTCCCGGAAGCGGCAGCGCGCTTACCTTCTTTACGACGGATGTATTCGCCTTTATAACGAATCCCTTTACCTTGATACGGTTCCGGTTTACGCACCGCGCGAATCGCCGCAGCAACTTGACCGACGGCTTGTTTATCGACCCCTTCAACGCTTAACTTGGTGTTTTCGTTGACGGTGATTTTCACACCCGGTAACGGCGTAATCGTCACTTCATGGGAAAAACCAACGGTTAAAACAAGATCTTGACCTTTGACAACCGAACGGAACCCAATCCCAACGAGTTCTAATTCTTTTTTATAGCCTTGGGAGACACCAACAACCGCATTCGCTAAGTTGGCACGCGTTGTGCCATGAAGCGTTTTAAGTTCGGTTGAATCATTGGCGCGCGTCACGTTAATGACGGAGCCTTCTTGGGTAAAGGAAATGCCTTCAGGCATCGTAACGTGAAGTTCACCTTTGCCACCCTTTACGGTCGCTACGCCACCATTCAAGGTGACACTAACACCGGCGGGAAGAGGCAGTAATTTATTTCCAACGCGTGACATGAGATACCTCCTTACCAGACATAGGCGAGGACTTCCCCACCTAGGCCTGCTTCACGAGCTTTTTGATCGCTCATAATGCCTTGGGATGTGGAGATAATCGCCACGCCCAAACCACGTAAAACACGTGGGAGTTTGTCGGCAGGTGCCGTGACACGTAACCCGGGTTTAGAAATACGTTTTAACCCGTTAATGACGCGGACATTGCCAGTTGTATACTTTAGGGAAACAATAAGTTGTTTCTTGACATCACCGATGACTTCAAAGGAATGAATAAAACCTTCTTGTTGAAGTAATTCAGCAATTTTGACTTTGAGATTCGAGCTCGGAATGGTCACGGCTTCGTGACGCATTGCATTCGCATTGCGAATCCGAGTGAGCATATCGGCGATTGGATCAGTAAATGGCATACGTGATTCCTCCTTTACCAACTTGCCTTTTTCATCCCAGGGATTTCCCCGCGATGGGCAAGCTCGCGTAAACAAATACGGCAGAGTTTGAATTTAGCGATAACGCTGTGAGGACGTCCGCAACGTTCACAGCGCGAGTAGGCTCGGACTGCAAATTTTGGGGTACGTTTGTGACGAACTTTAATGGATGTTTTGGCCATGGTTCATGCTCCTTATTGTTTAAACGGCATGCCGAATGCTTGTAATAAGGCAAACGCATGGTCGTCGTTTTTCGCTGTGGTGACAATGACAATGTCCATCCCACGAACTTTATTCACGCGATCAAAGTTAATTTCTGGGAAAATGAGTTGTTCTTTGATCCCTAAGGTATAGTTCCCACGTCCATCAAAGGCGTTACGGGAAATCCCACGGAAGTCACGCACACGGGGTAAAGAGATGGCGATGAGCTTATCGAGAAACTCATACATCTTCTGACCGCGTAAGGTCACTTTTGCACCGATCGCTTGACCTTCACGTAATTTGAAGGTGGCGATGGATTTTTTCGCTTTGGTAATCACCGGTTTTTGACCGGTGATATCGGTGAGTTCACGAACGGATTCTTCGAGTAACTTGGCGTTACCGGTGGCATCACCCACCCCGACGTTCACGACAATCTTTTCTAACGCCGGGACTTGCATCACCGACGATAATTGCAGCGATTTAAATAAGGCAGGAACGATGTCCGAACGATAACGTTGGAGTAAGCGTGGTGTGGAGGTCACGACCGCTTTTTTAGTTTTCTTCGCAGGTTTTTCTGCCACAGCGACGTCAACCTTGGCTTCAGCAGCCACTTCTTTTACCGTTGCTTTGGGGGCTGCTTTTTTCGCAGGTGCTTTCGCTTTGGTGACTTTGGGTTCTGCCGTGACAGTGGTTTCCACGTCTTTGGTTTTCTTGGTTGCCATAGTCGACCTCCTTAATCTAAGACCGATCCGGATTTAACCGCGATTCGGACTTTCTTGTCTTTGACCACACCCATTTTAATTCGGGTAGCTTTTTTGGTTTTGGGATCGATGAGTGCCACATTGGACGCATCAATGGGTGCGTAAATTTCTAAGATTGCACCTTCAGGATTGTTTTGTTTTGGTTTTTGGTGTTTTTTATGGACATTAACACCTTCGACAACGACACGAAGATTGACACGGTCGACTTTTTGAATCGTACCAGTTTTTCCTTTGTCTTTGCCAGCGATGACGATGACTTTATCACCTTTTCTTAATTTAAGTGCCATAGGTTCTCCTTATAAGACTTCGGGTGCAAGCGAGATGATTTTCATAAAACCTTCTCCAGCATCACGAAGTTCGCGAGCGACAGGACCAAACACACGGGTGCCTTTGGGGGTTCCATCTTCATTGATAATGACAATCGCATTGTCATCAAAGGAAATCGAACTACCGTCAGGACGGTGAATGGCTTTCTTCGTACGCACGATCACACCTTTGACGATGTCACCTTTTTTAACACGGCCATCGGGGATGGCATCTTTCACTGAGCACATGACGATATCGCCAATGCTAGAATAACGACGGAAAGACCCTCCGAATAGTCGGAAGATACGGACGGCTTTCGCCCCCGAGTTATCCGCGACGACTAAATTAGTTTCCGTTTGAACCATTCGTGATGTCCTCCTTGAGTTCGACTGACGCCACACCCTTCTTATCGACAGACACTAAACGGAAGCGTTTGGTGGCCGATAAAGGACGGGTTTCCATGATGGTGACGATATCGCCAATTTGCGCAATACCTTCTTCATCATGGGCGAAGAATTTTTTGGATACTTTAACGAGCTTTTTATATTTCGGATGGGGTTTACGTGTGACAACAAGAACAGCGATAGTTTTCGCATTTTTGTTGTTGACCACTTCTCCTTGAAAGCTACGACGTGATGAACGTTCCATGTGCGTTCCTCCTATTTAAGACCTAACTCGCGTTCACGAATGACCGTGTAAATGCGCGCGATGTCTTTACGAATCGAGGTTAGATCCTTCCCATTTTTTAGTTGGCCAACGGCTTGTTGGCGACGAAGGTTAAAAAGTTGTTCTTTTAAAGAATACACTTGCGCTTCAAGTTCACTGGTTTTCATGTCGCGAATATCTTTGAGTTTTAACATGCTTATTGACCTCCATCCTTGCGAATAATCTTAGACTTTAACGGTAATTTGTAGGCAGCAAGGCGTAAAGCTTCCATCGCGACATCTTCAGGGACGCCACCGATTTCAAACATTACACGATTCTTTTTCACAACCGCGACCCAGAATTCAGGATTACCTTTCCCAGAACCCATTCGGACTTCGGCTGGTTTTTTGGTTTTGGCTAAATGTGGGAAAATGCGAATCCAAATTTTACCGGCACGTTTTGTGTAGTTATTAAGCACAACACGAGCGGCTTCGATTTGACGATCGGTGACCCAGTTTCCTTCGACAGCTTGTAAGCCGAATTCCCCAAAGCTGACTTCATTCCCAGCTTTGGATAATCCTTCGTACTTAATGCCGTGAGGACGACGATATTTGACACGTTTTGGTTGTAACATCGTTATTCTCCTTCTTCGGTCGCTACTTCAGGTTCATCGATAAGTTCACGATCCCCCGAAACGGTTGGACGATTATCATAATCACCACGGCAGATCCAGACTTTAACGCCTAATCGACCATAGGTGGTATGGGCTTCTACTTTGGCAAAATCGATATCTGAACGTAAGGTATGTAACGGGATAATTCCGTCATGATACCCTTCACCACGGGCAATTTCAGCACCACCAAGTCGACCCATGACAAGGGTTTTAACGCCTTTGGCACCGGCTTTCTTGACACGTTGAATGGCTTTCTTTTGGGCCGTACGGAAGGAAGCACGCGCTTCGAGTTCTTTGGCAATCGATAAGGCGACAAGACGCGCATCTAAATCAGGGGCTTTCACTTCGATAACATCGAGTTTTAAACTACCGGATTTAACGACTTTGTTTAAATATTTGGTTAAACGATTGACGTTCGCGCCATCTTGACCAATAACAACTCCTGGACGGGCGACATGGCATAAGACGTTGACGTTCGTACCACGATCGGTTTTTTGACGTTCGATTTCAATACGAGAAACGAGCGCTTCTTTGAGTTCTTTGTCAAGGTATTGACGAATCTTAATATCTTCTAATAAGAAACTTGCGAAATCTTTTTTATTCGCATACCAACGGGAATTCCATCCACGTCCGACACCGACACGGAAACCAACTGGATTAATTTTGTGACCCATGTTTACGCACCTGCTCTTTCTTTCACCACACAGAAGAGGTGAGTTTTACGTTTGATGATTTTCGAGGCGGAGCCTTTTCCACGTGGCATAAAACGTTTGTCACGTTTGCCTTCGTTGGCCGCTAATTCAGCGACATAAAGGAAGGCTTCGGTCATTTGGTGATTTTTCACCGCATTCGCCGCAGCCGACTTGATGACTTTAACGACATCACTGACCGCTTTACGGTTGACGTTGGCTAAAATCGCAAGGGCTTCATTCACGGATTTTCCTTTCACAAGGTCGACCACGAGTTTGGCTTTACGAGGGGTCACTTTGACGTTATAGGCGATGGCTTTTGCAAAATCTTGTTTCATGCGTGTGCCTCCCTATTTCGAAGTCGCTGCAGCTTTATCTTCTGCAGTATGACCCGTATGACCTTTGTACGTACGCGTTGGAGCGAATTCCCCTAATTTATGACCGACCATATCTTCGGTGATATAAACGGTAATATGTTCTTTTCCGTTATAGACCGCGAAGGTGTGTTCGATAAATTGAGGCATGATCGTGGAACGGCGTGACCATGTTTTAATGATTTCTTTTTTCTTGGCCGCGTTTAACGCTTCTACTTTTTTCATTAAGTAGTCGTCGTAGAACGGTCCTTTTTTAATACTACGTGCCATGTGCTAGCCTCCTATTTATCGTTAATGCGTCGGATGATAAGTTTGCTCGACGCTTTCTTCGTATTACGTGTTTTCACACCTTGAGAACGTTTACCCCAAGGGGTGCGTGGTGCGTCACGTCCAATCGGCGATTTCCCTTCACCACCACCATGAGGGTGATCAACAGGGTTCATACGCGAACCAGAGACGGCAGGACGTTTGCCTAACCAACGTGATTTACCAGCTTTTCCTAAATTAATAAGATTGAATTCCTCGTTGCCAACAATCCCGATGGTCGCGCGGCAATTCGCTAATACTTTACGTACTTCACCTGAGGTTAATCGTAAGGTAACGTATTTATCTTCTTTCCCAAGAATTTGGACGGATGTTCCCGCGGAACGGGCCATTTGCCCGCCACGACCCGGACGGAGTTCAACGTTATGAACGAAGGTCCCTTCCGGAATATTGGCTAAGGGTAAGGCGTTACCGACTTTAATATCGGCTGTTTCACCTGAAACAATGACGGAACCCACCTCTAAATCTTTCGGTGCTAAGATGTAACGTTTTTCACCATCTTTATAATTTAATAACGAGATGAATGCGTTACGGTTCGGATCGTATTCAATGGTCGCCACAATTGCAGGAATGTTGTCTTTATTGAGTTTAAAATCAATTTAACGATAACGACGTTTATTACCGCCACCTTGGTGACGTGTCGTGATGACACCTTGATTGTTACGACCAGCGTGTTTACGGTTTTTGCTTAATAACGCCTTCACAGGCGTGCGGGTGGTGAGTTCTTCAAACGTCGAATTCGTCATCGCACGACGGGAAGGGGTATAAGGACGATATGTACGAATTGCCATAAACGTTCCTCCTATTCCTTAAATAAGTCGAGGGCTTGTCCGCTGACAAGCGTCACGACCGCTTTCTTGAAGCCAGAGATCGTACCTGGGTAACGACCACGGCGCGTAAATTTCGCACGAACATTGACAATGTTCACGGCTTGCACTTTGACTTTGTAAACCGCCTCAAAAGCAAGTTTGACTTCGGTTTTGTTGGCAGTGGGTAAAACTTCCACCGTTACTTTATTTTGTTTTTCGAGTTTCGCCATCGACTTTTCAGTAATGAGCGGACGACGAATCACATCAAACGCTTTGATGGTAGCCGGGGAAACTTTCGCGGTAGCAACGGTTTCCGTCACGTTCGCTTTGGCTTTTTTTGCAGACTTGGCATCAACGACTTCAGGGGTGGTCACTTCTTCAGCGACTTTCTTAGCACGAGCCATTATTGGAGAACCTCCTCGATTGCTTTTACGGAAGCTTGCGTCATGACGACAAAATCCGCATTGACAAGGTCAAGGACAGACATGTTTTGACGGCTCACCGCTAAAACCGTATTTAAGTTACGAACACTTAAGGCAAAATTTTCATCAAATTGATCAAGGACAAACATAACTTTGCCAGAAACCGATAAGGCACCGAGTAAGGCAACCGCATCTTTAGTTTTAGGCGTGGATAAGGTCACTGCATCGACCACGATGAGTTTATTGTCTAAGAATTTTTGCGATAAGGCAGAGCGTAACGCAAGACGATATTGTTTTTTGTTTTGTGAACGACGATAGTTTTCATTTCCGGTTGGACCGAAAGCGACACCACCACCCACCCAAATGGGGGATTGTTTGGCACCGGCACGAGCACGACCTGTTCCTTTTTGTTTCCATGGTTTAATCCCGGAACCGGAGACTTCGGCACGCGTCTTGGTTTTTGCATTCGCTTGACGGGCATTGCTTTGCGCATTTAAGACCGCATCAAACATGGATTGGGTATGAGGTTCAATCGAGAAGACTTCCGGGTTTAAGGAAAGGTCAGCGACCTTTTTACCATCTAAACCGAGAACGTCAACGGATAAACCCGTTGCTTTTTTTGCCATGATGGATCCTCCTATTTCCCTTCAGCTTGTTCAGCTGCAGGTTGTGATTGACGATTGATGAGTGGTTTGGCGACGAGTGGTTGTCCTAATTGGGTTTTGACCGCTGTACGGATTTTTAATAAGCCTTTATTCGGGCCCGGTAATCCGCCACGAATGAGTAAGGCGTTACGTGCTTCATCCACGCCCACTACGAGTAAATTTAACACGGTGGTTTGTTGATTCCCGTGGTGCCCTGCCATTTTCTTACCAGGGTGAACACGGTTGTTGGTACGACCAACGGTTGCCATCGAACCTTGGGAACGATGAGGACCGGAAGCCCCGTGACCTTTGGGTCCGATTTTGAAGTGCCAACGTTTAATAGCACCGGAGTAACCTTTACCTTTTGAAACACCAATGACATCGACAACATCGCCGACCTTAAATTGGTTGACCGTTAAGGCATCCCCAACTTGGATTGCACTTGCGTCAGAAAGTTGAAGTTCATGCAAACTTGCTTTCGCAGCAACATTCGCTTTTTTGAATTGGCCTAATTCGGGTTTGTTTAAGCGTTTTTCTTTAATATCACCAAAACCGACTTGGATAGCGCTATAGCCATCTTTTTCCACGGTTTTAATCGCGGTAACCACGTTCGGGGTGACTTCCACGACGGTGACGGAATAGGCGGTTCCATCTTCAGCAAAGACTTGCGTCATGCCGACTTTTTTTCCAATTAATGATTTCATGGTAACCTCCCTCCTTATAACTTAATGTCGATATCAACACCATTAGGAAGGTCGAGTTGACGTAACGTGTCAACCGTCGCCTTATTGTGATCGGTGATATCGATCAATCGTTTATGTGTACGAATTTCAAATTGTTCACGTGCATCTTTATATTTATGCACCGAACGAAGGACCGTATACACTTCCTTCTCAGTCGGTAGCGGGATGGGTCCCACCACATTAGCACCGGATTTCCGGACCGCAGCGATCAATTTTTGCACACTAAGATCTAAGATCTTGTGATCAAAAGCTTTGAGTCGAACACGGATTTTCTTTGTTTTGGCCATGAATTCTATTTCCTCCTTGACACAGTCTGCAACGCTAGCTCCGATACGAATTCTCTGACACCCATTCATGACAACGCCTGTGGGTGTGTCAGTAACCTCGCACTTCAACGCCAAGTCACAAATCAAAAGTTTACGCTTCCCACGCAAAAAAGTCAACTTCTTTTGCTTCTATAAAATCAACATCGCGTCTCCGAAACTGAAGAAGCGATACTGATGATCAATCGCATGACGATAAACACGCAACATTTCTTCGCGACCAATTAAGGCAGCGACTAACATAACGAGTGTGGATTTCGGTAAATGAAAATTGGTAATCAACGCATCAATGGCTTTGAACATATACCCTGGGGTGATAAAAAGATTCGTATCTGCAGATTCTCCAACAAAGGACGGATGACGATATAAAGACGCTTCAAGAGTACGGCACGAGGTGGTGCCAATGGCGATCAACCGTTTCCCTGATGCTTTAGCCTGATTCAAGCGTTCAGCAACCTCATCCGCAATCCAAAACCGTTCATAATGCATCACGTGATCGTTGGTATTGGTTGCTTTCACCGGTTTAAACGTTCCTAACCCAATTTGTAAGGTGATTTCTTCAATCGACGCCCCTTTTGCTTTCATCGCCTCAAACATTGCTTCGGTAAAATGAAACCCTGCCGTGGGTGCCGCGGCACTCCCAGGAATTTTTGCATACACGGTTTGATATCGGGAAGGATCGGACAACTTTTCTTTAATATAAGGAGGTAGAGGGATTTCTCCTAACGATTCTAAGACTTCTAAAAACACACCTTGATAATGAAATTGAAAGCGACGTAACCCTTCTTCTTCAACGGCGAGACACGTCGCTTCTAAACGGCCATCGCCAAAACGAATGCGCGTACCCACTTTCACGACTTTGGCATTGCCGACTAAGCAACGATAACCTTGTAAACCTAAATCATCCAATAAGATAAGTTCAACATGTGCGGAGGTTTCAACCTTCGTTCCGTATAAACGGGCAGGAATCACTTTTGTATTATTTCGAATAAACACATCATTATTTGTCACATAATTTAACAAATCAGGAAACATCCCATCGACCATGGTTTTTGTTTTGCGATCATAAATAAGTAAACGCGAATCTTGGCGTTTTTCAGGAGGATGTTGGGCAATTAAATGTTCAGGTAAATCAAAATCAAACAGCGAAAGCTCCATTAGAAACCTCGATCATCGCCATAGTCGGAAAGCACGTGAGCGG
>Ga0222714_10000233_pt1 | contig 66465 bp, 57 predicted proteins | sample C33_3DmetaG_FD_165048 | JGI IMG/M metagenome (GOLD analysis project Ga0222714, IMG submission 165048) | Estuarine water microbial communities from San Francisco Bay, California, United States - C33_3D | ecosystem: Environmental > Aquatic > Marine > Unclassified | place: USA: California... | reverse complement strand
CCGGGGCCGACGGTCAGTCTGGCGTCCACCTTTTATCCCGGCACGCCGTCGTTGTCGGCCGCAATGCCGATCGTGGTGCGCGCGGCCGAAGAGCGCCTCAACGTGGATTTTGAGATCCAGCGTGTCGCGACGGCGCGCATCTCAGGCCGCGTGACCGGACTGGACGGCCGGCCGGCCGTGGGCGCCATGGTCACGCTGACCGCAGCCACGCAGTCGCAGGAAGACATGCTGACGCAGCTGATTGGTCAAGGCCGGTCGACGACGAGACCTGATGGGACGTTTGTGATGAATGGCGTGCCGCCCGGGCAATACGAAGTGGTGGTGCGGGCGGCTCCGCCCGCACTGCCGGGAACACGTGCAGCCGCGACGGGCGCGGCCACGCAACAAGCCATGCTCGCCGGGATGATGGCCGGCATGATGGGGGGCAACGGGAATGCCCTGTTGCTGTGGGCGCGTGAACCGGTTGAGGTGAATGGGCAGCCGATCGGGCCACTCAGCCTGCAACTGCGTGAGGGCCTGAAGGTGTCAGGCAGCGTCGCGTTCGACGGTACGGCGCCCGCGACGCTGACCAATATCCGGTTTGGACTGGCGGATATCGCGGCAAACCGCGAGATGCCGGCCATGGCCCTGCTGCAGATGGGGCAGGCGTCCGGCGTTGTGAAGGCCGACGGGACGTTTGAAGTGGCCGGGCTGGTGCCGGGGCGGTTCCGCGCGGCCGTCGCGTTCCCCGGCATGCGGACCTCGCCGACCGAGCCGGGGACAGGCTGGATGGTGAAGTCCATTCAACTCGGCGGCCGCGACCTCGCGGACGAGGGCGTGGACCTCACCGGCGGCACCGACCTCTCGGGCATTGTGGTCACGTTGACGGACCGGCCGTCGGAGTTGTCAGGCCGTGTGCTTGATGGCGCGTCGCAGCCGTTTTCGGCGTATCCGCTCGTGGTGTTTTCGGTAAACCGCGCGCATTGGGGGCCCGGGTCGCGCCGCACCCACGCCGTACAGCCGGCCCTCGATGGCAGTTATGTGGTCGCCGGGCTGCCGCCCGGCGACTATTACCTCGCGGCCGTGACCGAGCTGGACACGCGTGAACTTGGCAGTGCGGCGTTTCTGGAATCCCTGATTGGCTCTGCCCTCAAAGTGACGCTTGGCAACGGAGAACGCAAGACACAGGACGTCCGCCTCGCCGGCCGCTGACGCGGCCGGCTCTGGCGGACGTCCTGTGTCTGGTTCATGGTTCATCGGTTCATGGTTCATGGGGAACCCAGCACCCGGAACAGCACCCGGAACCATGAACCGATGAACCATGAACCGTGTGTTCCAGCCCAGAGCCGTACGTAAATGACGGGTCTTCGGATATCGTATACAGCCCAGACAGTCATGATGGGTGCATCGACGCCGTCCGACCCCACGCTTAGAGCCACCGTTGCCGCCATTGACCAACGTCGTCGTGCCCGCGCCGTGCGGGCGCGTGTGGCGCAGGTGGCGCCATATGCCGCAGGATTTGCCCTGAGTCTGGCCCTGGCGAGCCGATGGTTTGGTTGGACGGCGGGGATTCCCGCGATTGCGCTGGTTGTCGTCGCCATCGCCCTGGCGGTGTGGGCGTGGTGGGGCGGCCGGGAGTTGCCGGTCACGGACGCCGCAGCGGCCTCCATTGATCAGGACGCCAGCCTTGCGGGCGAACTCCATAGTGCGCATTGGTTTGCCGGACGTCCGCTTCCGGACGCCGATGCGCCAGACGGCACCTCGTGGTCGGCATTCCATCTCCAGAAAGCCTCTGCACGAATCCAGTCGGTGGATTGGACGGCGCTGTATCCGCCCGTGCGGGCGACCCGGCAGTGGCTCACGAGCGGCGCGCTGGTGGCCGTCGCGATCATCGCCCTTGTCGTGGGGCCGCGGTCGCGCGAAGCGATTCTCGCCAGCCAGGGCCTGTCGCCCGAGGAAATCGAAGCCGCGATGTCGGGCGAGATGTTGCCCGACGACATTCAGGCCAGGATCGACGCCCTGCTTGGTGAAATCGCCGAAGGCGGGATGACCGACGAAGCGGCCCGTCTGAAGATGGACGAACTGCGCGACCTGCTCGGCAAACTCGACGAAGCGTCGAAGGAAGCCGAACTCGCCAAGGGCGAAGCGGCTGACGCGCAGGGCGGCGAAAAGCCGAGCGACGATCCGGGTGACAAACTCGCGGCCAAGGCCGAAGAAGCCGCCGACGCCAGCGCCGGTCTCCCCGAAGATGTGCGCTGGTCGCTGGAAGATCTCGCGAACCGTCTGGCCAACGCGAAAGAAAACCAGTCCAAGACCAACGAAAAGAACCAGGCCGCCTCCGAGCAGACGGGCGAAAAGGGGCAGGCCGGCGAAGGCGCGGAAGCGGCGCAGATGGAGCAGGCCGCGGGCATGCAGATGGTGCGCGAGGCCGCATCCGACGCGACCGAAGGCCAGATGATGCAGGGCGGCGGCGGCGCGATGGGTGGCGACTCGAAGCCCGGCGCCGGCGGCAATCAGGGCGGCAGCGGTCCGGTCGACCTGAAGGCGCTGGCGCAGGCGCTGCGGCAGGAGATGATCCAGGCCCAGACCGACCAGCTCGGCGAAAACATCGACACCGAACTTCGACGCAAGACCGAACAGAGCCAGGCCAAGGTGAGCTTCACCCGCGTGCCCGCACCCACGACATTTGATCGCAGCCGCGCGGCCCTGCCGCCTCCAGTTCCGGAGGCCCATCGGTCGCTCCTTCAGCGCTACTTCCAACGCCGCCAATGAGCACAGCCGTCGAACAACACATCGATCACTTTCAGGAACGTTTCGTTCGCATCACCAAGGAAGTCGGGCGCCGCATCGTCGGCAACGAAGACATCGTCGCCAATACGGTGACGAGCCTGCTGGCAGGCGGCCATGTGCTGCTCGAAGGCATTCCTGGCGTCGGCAAAACGGCCCTCGTGCACACGCTGTCGGACGTGCTGCATCTGAAGTTTTCGCGCATCCAGTTCACGCCTGACCTGATGCCTGCCGACATCGTCGGCACGAACATCGTGCAGGAGCATGACGCGGGTGGTACGTTCTTCGAATTCCAGCCGGGCCCGATCTTCGCGAACATCGTGCTGGCGGACGAAATCAACCGCGCGACGCCGAAGACGCAGTCGGCGCTGCTCGAAGCGATGCAGGAAATGAGCGTGTCGGTCGGCAAGACGACCTACAAGCTGGAACAGCCGTTCCTCGTGCTCGCGACGCAGAACCCGCTGGAGATGGAGGGCACGTACCCGCTGCCCGAAGCGCAGCTGGACCGCTTCTTCTTCAAGCTGAAGGTGAAGTACCCGACCGAAAGCGCCATGCACACGATTCTTGAGCGCACGACGCAGGCGAGCAGCGATCAGGTGGAGCGTGTGGTGGATGCGGAGGAAATCCTGAAGATGCGTCACGCGGCGCGGCTCGTGCCGATTGCCCAGCCGGTGCAGGGGTACGCGATTCGCATCACCCTGGGCACCCATCCCTCGTCGCCTTATGCCACGCCGATGATCAAACAGTACGTGCGCTACGGCGCGAGCCCGCGGGCGGCGCAGGCGCTGGTGCTGGCGGCCAAGATTCACGCGCTGTGCCACGGTCAGGCGTTTGTCTCCCCGGAGAACATCCGCGCAGTCGCGCTGCCGGCCCTCCGTCATCGTGTGTTGATGAACTTCGAAGGCGAAGCCGAGCAGGTGGATGCCGACGTGATGGTCAACGAGCTGCTGGCCGGCGTCTCGCCCGACGCATAAGACGGTCTGTCACCGTGGCCATAGGGTTCGACAGCGACTTCCTCAAGAAGCTCGAGTACCTGCACGTCGTCTCCAAGAAGGCGTTTGCAGGGCAGGCTCGTGCCGATCGACTCGCGCCCAAGCGCGGGCGCGGCTTGGAGTTTGCCGATACCCGTCCGTACTCGGTCGGCGACGACTTCCGCCACATTGACTGGAAGGCCTATCGCCGCCTTGGCCGCTTGCTGCTGCGGTTGTTCGACGAAGAGCAGGACCTGCCGATCTACCTGTTCATCGACGCGAGTCAGTCCATGGCGCCTGCGGGGCAGGGGCCCGAGAAGTTTGAACAGGCGCTGCGCCTGGCCGCCGCGCTCTGTTACATCGGTCTGGCGCACCTCGACCGCGTGACGATCATGCCGTTTGACACGACGGTGCGTGAGGAACGGTCGCCGGGTCAGGGCAAGGGCCGTATCTTCCGGGTGTTCGAAATGCTCGAGCAGATGACGCCCGGCGGCAAGACGGACATGGCCGAGGCGTTCAAGAATTTCGCGGCGCGCGGCCGGCGCGCGGGCCTCACGGTCGTCATTTCCGATTTCCTGGATCCCAACGGCTACGAAAAGCCGCTCAAGATGCTGCAGGCGCGTGGCCATGATGTGTACGCGGTGCAGATGGCATCCGGGAAGGATCGCGATCCCGGCGCGCTGGGGGATGTGCGGTTTGTGGATGCCGAAAGCGGTGACACGCGCGACGTCGAAGTGACGCCGGCGCTCGCACGGGCGTACACGGCCGCGTGGGAGAAACACACCGAAGACCTGCAGACATTCTGCGGGCGGTACAACATCGGCTACGTCCGCGCGGACGTGGAACGGCCGGTGGAAGAGATCGTGCTCAAGACCTTCCGGCAGGGGCGGTTCGTCGCATGAGTTTTGGCGCCCTGGCGGGATGGCAGGCCTGGCTCGCGTTGCTGGCAACGGCGGGCCTGTTTTCCTGGCTGTTCTTTCTGAAGATTCGGGCGCCGCGCGTGGCGGTGCCGTCGCTGCTGCTGTGGCAGCGCGTGCTCGACGAGGCACGCGAAATGACCCTGTGGGAACGCATCCGCAAGGTCGTGTCGTGGATTGTCATCACGCTGATTGGCGTGATGCTGGTGCTCGCCGTGATGCGCCCGGCGCCGAGCGTGACCGCGGCGGGTGGTGGCCGCCGGCTCATCATTCTGGATTCCTCGTGGTCAATGGGCGCCGCAACCTCGGCGGGCGAAACCCGGTGGGACCGTGCCCTCGCCGAAGCGCGCGCGTTGATTCAGGCGTCTGCCGGTGATGAAGTCGCGGTTGCGACGACGGCCGATGGACTCGTCGAAGGCCCGTCCACGGACGCCGTGTTGCTCGAAGCGGCGCTCGACCGGCTCGTCCCCTCCGGCGGGGAAGGCAGCGACTGGCCGAGGCTTGCGAATGTCAGCAAGGTGCATTTCCTGACCGACGGCACCGTGCCGCGCGCGATGGCCGACCTCGAAGCGACAGGCGCGGATGTTGTGGTGCAGTCGGTGTACGAAGCGGCGCCGAACGTGGCGATTACGGCGTTTGAGGTCTACGAGCCCGGCGACCCGACTGCGCAGGCGGAAGGGTATCTGGAGCTTGCGAACTACAGCGCCGAGGCGCAGACCGCGCGTCTTGTGGTCGCCCGTGGCACTCGCGAAGTCGGCGACGTGCAGATCGACCTTGCCGCCGGTGAAGCTGTGCGGCAGGTGGTGGCGCTCGGCACCGAAGGCGACGCCCGCGTGCGGGCCCGCATCAGCGCGCCCAACAATGCGTTGGCGGTGGATGATGAAGCCGTGGCGTGGATTGCCCGCGCCGAGCAGTTGTCGGTGACGGTGGTGACGCCGGAGCCCGGGTTTCTGAAGGTGCTGTTCGACAGCCTGCCCGGCATGCGCGTGACCTACATCGCGCCTGGTGCGTACGACCAGCCGCGACAGGGGGCCGAACACGTGCTTGTGTTTGATCACTGGGTGCCGCCGGCTGCGCCGACCAAGCCCGCGTTGTTTGTCTCGCCGATGTTGACACCCGGCACGGGGTGGCTCGGCACATCGCGTGATGAATCCAAGCCGGTGTGGGCCACGGCGGACCGGCATCCCGTGCTTCGCGGTGTGGATCCTGCGACCGTCATGCTCGAACGCGCCCGCTCGGTTGAATCCGAGGCGTGGACACCCGTGGCCCGCTCGGCGACGGGTGTGCCGCTTGTCAGCGTGAAGGAAACCACCGAGGCCCGCGGCGTGATGCTCGGCTTCGGCTTCCTTGAAGCCGAATCAAACGTCGCGCTGCAGCCGGCGTTCCCCGTGCTGGTCGTGAATGCGATTGAGTGGCTCGGGCGGCCGACGCTGGCCGGCCAGCTGCGGCCCGGGGTGGTTGCGGTGGATGCGGCGCTGACGCGCGTGATGTCGGCCGACGGCGAGACGCTGCCGACCACCGCATTCGGTGACGCCCAGTTGGTGCGCTTCCCCAAGCCGGGGTTGTATCTGGCGGAGGGCGGCGGCATGCGGACGACGTTTGCCGTGAACGTCGGCGACCCGCAGGTCTCCAACGTCAACCGCACATCATTGAGTGACGAAGCGCAGGCGCAATCCGCAGCCGCGCGCGCCAACGATCCGTGGTGGCCATGGATCATTGGGATCGCCTTTTTGTTGGTGCTGGTCGAGTGGTGGACCTGGCACCGGAGGATCACGGTGTGATCTGGACCGTGCCCTCCGCCTTGTGGCTGCTGGCCCTGGTGCCCCTCGTGTGGGTGGCCAGCAAGTTCTCGCGTACGAATTTCAGTCCGCGTCAGCACCTGCTGCAGCAGGTCGTGCGTGCACTCGTGCTGATCGCGCTCGCCGTGGCCCTCGCGCGGCCCGTCATGCAGATCGGCTCGTCGAATCTTTCAGTCGTCTATCTCGTGGACGCGTCCTACAGCGTGTCATCCGCCGCGGTCGCCGATGCCGGGGCCCGCATCACCGCGCTCAACGACGGACTGCGCCCCGACCACTCCCGCATTGTCGCGTTCGCCCGCAGCGCGCAGGTGGTGGAGTCGGTGCAGGCATTGCAGCAGGTGGTGGATGCCGATGCGGCCGCAGGCGCAACGTTTGACCGCACGGGCACGGACCTCGAGGCGGCGCTTGCTGCCGCGCGGGCCGAGCTTGCGCCGGGTCATGTGCCGCGGCTCGTGCTGTTCACCGATGCGCGTTCAACCAGTGGCGATGTGACGGCTGCGGTGACGCAGCTGGCGGCGTCGGGCATTCCCGTGCACGTGTATCCACTGGCGCCTCGCGACATCGGCGACACGTGGGTGGAGGCGGTGCGCCTGCCGCAGCGCCTGTCGCCTGGTGGCCTGGTGCCGGTGACCGTCGAGATTGGCAGTCAGCGGGCTGTGAGCGGGGTCGTCGAACTGAAAAGCGGCGATCGGGTGCTCGCGACCAAGACACTGCCGTTGACGGTCGGCGTGACGCCGGTGGCTCTGGAAGTGTCGCTTGACGATGCCGGCGCCACGACGTTTGAAGCGGTGGTGACGACGGCTGGGGACCCGCTGCGGGAGAACAATCGCCTGTTGCAGGCCGCGTGGGTCGCGCCGCGACCGAAAGTCCTGTACATCGAAGGTACGCCGCAGTCGGCGCGGTATCTGCAGACGGCACTCGACCAGTCAGGGTTTGACGTCGAAACTCGCGGAGCCGCGGGCTTGCCGGGAACGCTGACCGAACTCGCGCCGTTTGAAGTGGTGATTCTGAGTGACCTTGCCAAGTCGACGATGCCCGATCCGAAGATCGCGGTGCTTGCCGACTGGGTGGAGCAGTCCGGCGGCGGCTTGCTGGTGGCGGGTGGGGAGGCGGTCTTCGGCGAGGACGGCTACCGCGAGTCGGCACTCGAACGCCTGTTGCCCGTGACCTTCGAGCGCAAGGACGAACCCGAGGTGGCGCTCATCATGGTGCTCGACAAGTCGTGGTCGATGGCCGGCACCAACATCGAGATGCTCCGGATTTCCGCTCAGGCGGCGGTGGACGTCATGGATGACGAACACACGCTTGGGATCGTGACGTTTAACGACGGGCTGGATTGGACGCTGCTGCCGCAGCAGGTCGGTCCGAACCGGCAGTCGATTGCAAAAGCCATCGCCGGCATCGAGCCGAGTGGTCACACGCTGATTTTTCCGGCGGTGGAGCAGGGCTACATGGCGCTGCAGAAGTTGAAGGCGCGCGCGAAACACGTGTTGCTGCTTTCGGATGGCCGGTCGTATCCCGACGATTACGAGACGCTCGTCAACAAGATGGTCGCGGAGAAGATGACCGTGTCCACGGTCGCCATGGGCGCGGCTGCCGACCGTGAGTTGCTGACGAATATCGCCAAGTGGGGCAAGGGCCGCAACTATGCCGCCGACAATCCCAAGGACGTGCCGCAGATCTTCGTGAAGGAAGCCAAGGACATCATGTCCCCGGGCTTCGACGAAAAGCCGCTGAAGCCCGTGGTGAAACATCTCGGGTTCCTTGACGGGATCGATTTTTCGACGGCACCCGCGTTGCGTGGCCGTACGGCGACGGTGATCAAGGACACGGCGCTTGAGATGCTCGGCACCGAGGAAGAGGACCCACTCCTCGCGTTCTGGCCGATTGGCGCCGGTCGTGCGGCCGTGTTCGCGTCCGACGTGAAGGACCGCTGGGCCGCCGACTGGGTGCGGTGGCGCGGCTACGGTCCCTTCTTCTCCGCGGTTGTGCGTGAACTCGCCGGTCAGCGCCCTGTGCCATGGGCACTCGACATGGAAGTGGGCGCTGCGCGCGGCACCAGTCGATCGGTGACGTTGACCGTCGAGGCTCGCGACGAACAGGGCAAGCCGCGCAATCTCATGCGTCCCAACATCCGCGTGAAGGCCGGCGACATCGAGCGCACGCTTGTTGCTCGTCAGGTGGCGCCCGGCCGCTACGAAGCCAGGCTCACGACTGATTCGACCGTGGCCGTCGACGCCGAACTGGTGGACGCCACGCTACCGGATACATCAGCCTTGTCGCGGAGTTTTGTGCCCGACCAGGGGGCCGAATATCGCTTCCAGCAGCCCGACACGTCGCTGCTCGCGGCCATCGCCGATTCCACGGGCGGGTCGGTCATGCCGGAACCCGCCGCCCTCGAGCGCGGCGCCGGCGACTCACGCGCTTCGCGCATCGCCCTGTGGCCGTGGCTGGTGCTCTTCGCGGCATTTGCCTGGGCCGGCGATCTGCTGCTGCGACGGGTACGGATCTTTGAGGTCGCTTAAGAATTAGGCAATGGGGCAATGAGGCAATGAGGCAATGGAATTGCCGCCATTGGCTAATGGGTTAATGCAATTCCCGCAATGTAATTGAGTGATTGAGTGATTGAGTGATTACGGCCATTCCATTGGCTCATTCACCCATGCGGGCATTCCATTGCCTCATTGCCTCATTGCCCCATTGCCTCATTGACTTGAATGCTCCGAATAAAGTCCATGCGCGGGAAGTTGCGGACGAGCCAGGCATTCCCGTTGGCGATGATGGCTCCCTGGTCGGGGCCTTCGCCGTATTCGCTGTAGAGGCGTTCGACGAGCACCATGCTGGTGATGACCTGGCCGAACGGCGCGAAGCCGTCGATGTCGAGGCGCGAGTTGTTCCCGAAGTTGATGAAGAACTGTGTGGTGCGCGAGGAGGCGAGTGTGCCCTTCGCAAACGTGACCATGCCGCGGATGTTGCTCATGATCGCGCGGTCGGGCTCAATGGTTGCATCCTTCCACGCGGCAGCGATCGCCGGGTCACCATGTAATCCCACCTGCGCCATGAATTGGGGAATGACGCGGAAGAACCGATTCTGGTCGTAGTAGCCGTTCTTCGCGAGGTTGTAGAACCGGTCCGCGCCATTCGGCGCCCAGTCGCGCTTCACGTGAATCACAAAGCTGCCGACCGAGGTGTTCACCATCGCGTCGAACTCAGCCGGGGCCGTCGCGTTGAGTGCGGCGGGGGTGAGCAGGGGAGACTGTGGCCGCGCGCCGAGTGGTACCAGGCTCAGGACGGCCAATAGCGAAAGAACGACGGAGCGCATATCGGGACCATTCTACCGGTCAGGGCAATTCAGGCCCGCTTCTTCGGCTTCACGCGCTCGTCGAGCTTCTGCAGCACCTCGGCGAACTTGTCATCCAGGACCTTCCGGTTGCCGGAAATACCTTCCAGTGCCTGTTTCACGTCGTCCTGCAACGCCTCCAACTGCACGCCCTGCTTCTGGAAGCCCGCATCCATCTTGGAATCGAGCCGCTGGAAGCCCGCATCCATCCGATCGAGCCGATCAAGGATTTCCTTCATGTTCCGCACCCCGCCCGGTAAGACGACGACGATACCATCGTCGGCTGGGGCGAGTCGCGCTCAAGACCAGCGCGCCCTACTGCTTGGCTTCAAACGATTTTGTCTGTTCGTGCGCGTGGTACGACGAGCGCACGAGGGGGCCGGACTCGACATGGCCGAAGCCGAGGTCGAGGGCGATGCGCTTGAATTCCTTGAACTCGTCGGGCGTGTAATAACGGTCCATCGGGATGTGAGCGAGTGAGGGACGCAGATACTGGCCGATCGTCAGGATCTGCGTGTCGATCTTGCGCAGGTCCTTGAGGACGTCTACAACTTCATCGAACGTTTCGCCGAGGCCGACCATCAGACCGGTCTTGGTGGGGATTGATGGCGCCCATCGACGGGCGCGGTCGAGCAGTTCGAGCGCGCGATCGTATTTGCCGCCGGGCCGCGCGACGCGATACAGGCGCGGCACCGTTTCCATGTTGTGGTTGAGGATGTTCGGCCTGGCCTCAAGCACGGTGCGGAGCGGCCCTTCCTGCCCCTGGAAGTCGGGAATCAACACTTCAACCTGACAGGCGGGGCGCTTGGCGTGGATCGCGAGGATCGTTTCAGCAAAGTGTCCGGCGCCGAAGTCGGGGAGGTCGTCGCGGTCGACGGATGTGACGACGACGTATTCGAGTGCCATCGTGTCCACCGCGTGCGCGAGTTTGTGCGGTTCGTCGGCGTCGAGCTTCTCGGGCGTCCCGTGGTTGACGTTGCAGTACGTGCACGCGCGCGTGCATGTGTCGCCCATGATCATGAACGTCGCCGTGCCGTGATGCCAGCACTCCCCGATATTCGGGCAATGCGCCTCTTCACACACGGTGTGCAGGCCCATGTCGCGCATCAGGCCCTTGATCCGCACGTAGTTCTCAGAGCCCGGTGCCCGGACTTTCAGCCACTCCGGCTTTTGTTCTTTGGCCAGGGGCGTCTGCCGCTGGTGGCGACCGCGGATCAGGGGTAAATCGAAAGTGGGCATCTCTTACGGCTGTTCATGGTTCATCGGTTCAGGGTTCATGGTTCTGTTCTTGGTTCTTGGTGCCGGGTTTGTGGTGCCGGGTTCAGCACCGCTGAACCATGAACCGATGAACCGATGAACCCGGGTTCCAGGTAAGTATACTTTCCGAATGTCCGGACTTGGTATCACGTGGCTCGGTCACTCGGCATTCCTCCTGAAAACCCCCGTTGGCACGCGCATTGTGTGTGACCCGTGGCTGGGCAATCCGTCGTGTCCTGCGGAGTGGGCGAAGGCCGCGTCGGTGCAGCCGCTGGACCTGATTCTGCTGTCGCACGGGCATGGGGACCACCTCGGGGACACCGTCCAGGTCGCCCGCGAGTCCGGCGCGCCGGTCGTCTGCCTCTACGAAGTGGGGCAGTACCTCGGAGCAAAGGGGCTCAAGGATGTGCGCGACATGGGCATCGGCGGCACCCAGGAGGTGGCGGGAGTGCGGGTGACGATGACGAATGCGGTGCACTCGGGGAGTCACACCGACGGGAACCAGATCGTGTACCTCGGCGGAGCAGCCGGGTTTGTGCTGCGTCAGCCAGGGATGCCGACGATCTACTACGCCGGCGACACGGCGCTATTCGGGGACATGAAGATCATCGCGGATCTGTACAAGCCCGAGATCGCGTTTCTGCCGATCGGCGATCACTACACGATGGGGCCCGACACTGCCGCGATCGCAGCGCAGTGGCTTCGCGTCCGCCAGGTCGTGCCCATGCATTGGGGCACGTTTCCGCTGCTGACCGGTACTCCCGCGATGCTCAAGGAGCACCTGAAGGGCACCGATATCGAGGTGCTCGAACTGCAGCCGGGGGAAACGGCCATTTAGAGAATGAGGCAATGGGGCAATGGGGCAATGAGGCAATGGAATGGGGCAATTCCGCAATGCTTCAATTCAATTATCAGAATTGCCGGAATTGCATTCGCCCATTGAGCCATTGGGGCAATTCCATTGCCCCATTGCCCCATTGCCTCATTGCCTCATTGCCTCATTGCCTATGCTTTAGCCTCTGAACCCTCTCCGGCGTCGGTGGGTGCGTGGAGAGATAGCCGGGGGTTTGGCCGGTGCTGGGCATGGCGGCCAGCAGGTCGGCCATCGGCGCGGTGGGGATGCCCATCTTCGTGAGCACGTCAATCGCGAACGCGTCGGCTTCTTCTTCGAACTGGCGGGAGTGGCGCGTCTTGAGAAAAGCGGTTGGCGCAATCAGCAGGGCGCCGTTCACGTCACCGAGCAACCCCGCGATGATCAGGCCCACTGTCGAATCCTTGATGAGTTGCCGCAGGCCGTGTCGTCCCTCGATGTGACCGGCTTCATGGGCGAGGATGCCGAGCAGCGCGCGGTCATCGGTCGACAGCGCCACGAGTTCGTCGGTCATCACGATCAACCCTGACGGCAGTGCGATCGCATTTGGGCCGAGTTGTGCGCTGCGTCGGAATTCGAGGCGAATGGGACGGCGATCGGGAACGTCCGGCAGCTCAAGGCTGTTCAGCAGCGCCTGCAATTCGATGATGCGCTGTGGAGTGAGTTGGGTGGGTTCAAAGATCTGCTCCTCGAGCCACAGTGCGGCGGTCTGACTGGGGATGTCCAGCGCCGAGTCAGGCAGGCGGCGCGCCAGGGCATCCGCAGCGGGAGGCAGCAGGAACAGGTAGGCCGTGACCACGACCGCGATCAAGGCCCCGATTGCGCCGAGGACCAGGCGCATGTCGTCGTGCCACTGCGTCACCACACTCACCGGTTGGCCTGTTGCCGTGAGCGCGGCGCGCAAGGCGGCGACGTCCGTGATCTGGCACGCCCCGCCGTCAGGGCAATACATCCATCTGGGCGCTGTCCCCAGTTCGGGTGTGAGGTGCACCTCACTCAGCGCCCATTCGAACGAACCGTGTGCGGTGTGTATCCGCACGCGATGGTGCGCAATGCTGAGGGTGGCCTCATGAGGCGTGGCCGTCTGGCCATCAAACCACGTCGCGTGCATCACAACGTCACGTCCAGGTTGAAGAGGTCCATCGTCGCATCACCGGCTGCTCCAGATTCGGCCACGTCAGCGCGCGCGATGTCGTTGAGCGGTGTGCCTGGGGCGAGTTCGAGACACGCCGCGTAATACGCGGCAACGCGGACCTGCGCAAACGGGCGGTAGAAGCCCAGAGTGCCGATCGTGAGCAGGAGATTGGTCAGCTGGATCCACGACAGGCGCCGGCCGTCCATCCGCAGGGAGACCCGGTGCGTCCCGATGCGGGTCGCGCTCCACGTCGCCTCCTGGATGCGTGCCGCGAGGAATCCCGAGAGCCCCACCCAGCTCAGGGCATACAGGATCAGGAAAGCCGTGAGACCGGCTGACGGCCCGAGTTGCGCGCCTACGCCGAAGGCCAGGGCCGTCGCCGCCACCACGAGTCCAGCCATGAGGACGAAGACCTGGACGTAGGCGGCGTAGAACGGACCGGCGTCGACCGTGCAGCGAGCCCGGTGACTGCCGAATGAGGTGTTGCCGAACTGAAAGGCCGCGATGCGCTGCTTCCATAGCGGGAACAACAAGGACAGCGACACCAGTGTCGCGAGAGGCCAGAAGAGAAACACGCGATACGCCTCCGCGACCGAGCCATGGAAGCCGAAAGCCAGCCCGCGCCAGCGTGTGTTCGCCATGCGGAAGCGGATGGACTGGCCGAGGAGCCAGGGCAACACCGCCGCCAACGCGGCAAGGATCGCGATGGCGATGTGCCAGCTGACGTACCCGACAAGCGAGTACAGCCACAACAGCCCGGCCGCGACGATCCGCCCTTTGAGGATCGCCACAGGTCGTCCGCGATAGTCGAAGCTCGACCCGGCGATCTGTGTGTGCCGGTAGAAATACTGCGTGCGCCGGACTTTGGCCCATGCCGAGTAGGTGCCCAGCGTCACCACCGTCAGCACCACGTTCACCGCCCAGATGCGGAAGTACTCCGATCCCCGGCCTGTAAACGTCGCAAAGACTGGAACGACAGGTTCGGGGGCGGACATGAGTGGGGATCGTATCTCGAAGTTCCGAAGTCTCGTCGCGCAAGAAAAAAGAGCCGGCTGATGCTTGCGCACCAGCCGGCCCTGCGAACTTCGGCACTCCGGAACCCCGGAACCCCGATTACTTCTGGTTCAACCAGATGTCTTCGATGATGCTGAACGTCTGCGTCCCGATCTCCTTGCCGGCGATCGAGAGCGAGACCTTGTAGACGCCGGGGCCGATGCCACCGCCGCCGCCACCGAAGCCACCACCGCCGCCGCGGCCGCCGCCGGCAGCAGGCGCCGCACACGGACCCGGCCCGGCCGGAGTCGCAGGCGCCTGCGCGGCCTGGCCGCCGCCCTGTCGTCCGCCGGCACCGCCCCCCGCGGGCAGGTTGCCGGTGAGCGCCCACTGGAAGCGGTTCATGCCCGCATCACCGGTGCCCACACACGTGCGCACATCGGTGCCGGTCGCGGTGTTCGTGATCTTCACGAGCACCTGGTCGGTCGTGGCCTGGGGGAGGTACCAGGAGATCGCCGTGCCACGCGGCATGTTCTCGCCGACCCAGTGCTTCGCACCGGGCACTTCCGTCATGTTGCGACGGTCGGTCTTCCACTGCACGGCTTCGCGCGGCTGGAAGAGCTTCGGCGCCGTTGGCGCCTCGTTGGCGAGTTGCTGCAACGCGGTGATGTCGTCCATCACCCACACGCTGTAGCCGTGTGTGCCGAGTACGAGGTCGTTGTCGCGCGGATGCACGACGACTTCGTCCACGCGGCCATTCGGGAGACCGGGCGAGAACTTGATCCAGTTTGTGCCTTCGTTCAGCGAGATGTAGAACCCGTATTCGGCCGGGGCGTAGAGCAGCGACTTCGCCTTGGGATCCTGCCGAATCTGGTTCACGTTGCCGCGCGGCAGATCGCCCGCAATCGACGTCCACGTCTGTCCGTAGTCGGTCGTCTTGAACACGTAGGGCGTGTGGTCGTTGTTGCGGTGACCGTCGAGCGACACATACGCGGTGGCCGCGTCGAAGTGCGACGGCTGCACGCCCGAGATGTGGTACTCGCGTGTGCCGCCGGGGATGTTCTTGCCGACCTCGGTCCACGTCTTGCCGTAGTCACGCGACACCTGCAGGTTGCCGTCGTCGGTGCCCGCCCAGAGAATGCCCGGCACGACTGCGGATTCTTCAAGCTCGGTCACCGTGCCGAACTCGTTCTGCACGTAGCCGTCGTGCTTCGAGAGGATGCACTTTTCGCCGGGGCCGGATCCGCGTCCACACGACGGCAGGCTGTATGACTGCTCCATGATGTTGCGCTGGTTGACGTCGATGCCCTTGCCCATCGGCTGCGTCATCGTCCACGTGTTGCCCCGGTCGCGCGACACAAACACGTGACGGCCGGCAAACAGGATCGTCTGCGGGTTGTGCGGCGAGATGCGGATTGGCGAGTTCCAGTTGAACTGCATCGTCTGTTCCTCGGGCAGGTCGCCGACGATGTTGGAGGTGCCGGCGCCGCCGGGGCCGCCGGGGCCGCCGGCCGCACCACCACGCCCGCCGCCACCCGCGAGACGGGGACGGATGTTCTGCGTGGTTCCGGTGTTCAGGTCGTAGCGGTTGATATTGCCGTTCTGCGACTCGGTGTAGAAGATGTTCGGGTCATTCGGATCGACCTGGGTCTGGAAGCCGTCGCCACCGCCGACGCTGATCCAGTTCCACATGTAGATGCCGCCCGATCGCTGCGCGCTCGGCCCACACCACGATCCGTTGTCCTGCAACCCGGTGCAGATCCAGTAGGGGCGACGCATGTCCACAGAGACGTGGTAGGGGAGACCAACAGCCTGGAGACGGACGGATTCCCACGTCTCGCCGGCGTCCCAGCTGATGTCGAGGCCGCCGTCGTTGCCGTACATCACATGTTTGCTGTTGCGCGGGTTGATCCAGATCGCGTGGTTGTCGACGTGCCCCATGCCGTTGAGGTTGATCCACGTCTTGCCGCCGTCGAGTGACTTGCGCGGGTTCACGCCGCCCACATAGATGGTGTCAGGCGCGTTTGGATCCACGCGAATCTGGGAGTAGTACATCGGGCGCTGGTTTTCGTTCGACATGAACGTCCAGGTCTTGCCCTTGTCGGCCGAACGCCAGATGCCGGCCAGCTGCGGGTTCGGCGGAAGGACTGCGCCGCCCTGACGTCCACCACCTCCACCGCCGCCTGCCGGAGGACCTGCGGGCGCTGCGGCCGGGGCGGCACCAGCCGGCGCTGCCGGTTCCTTGTCCATCGCGACTTCAATCTGCGCGTAGAGCACATTCGGGTTCGAGCGTGAGAAGTCCATGCCGATGCGGCCCATCGTGCCGTTTGGCAGTCCGCCGCCCGACACCTTGCGCCAGGTCTTGCCGCCGTCGGTCGACTGATGGATGCCCGAGCCGGGCCCCCCACCGACGAAGCCCCACGACGTGCGCCGACGCTCGTAGGTTGCGGCGAAGAGCACGTTCGGATTCGACGGGTCGATGACCAGGTCGGTCGCGCCGACGTCCTGGTTGATGTAGAGGGTCTTCTGCCAGGTGGCGCCGCCGTCGGTGGTCATGAAGACGCCGCGCTCCTCATTCGGTCCGAAGAGGTGGCCCACCGCCGCGACCCACACGATGTTCGGGTTCTTCGGGTGGATGATGACGCGGCCAATCGACTGCGTTTCGCGCAGGCCGATGTGGGTGAATGTCTTGCCGCCGTCGGTGGACTTGTACATGCCGTCGCCGAAGGACGAACTCTGCCGGTTGTTTGGTTCGCCGCTGCCGACGTAGAGGATGTCGGGATTGGTCGGCGCGATGGCGAGGTCACCGACGGAATGGTTCGGGAGCGCCGTCAGGTGCTCGTAGGTCACGCCGTTGTTGACGGTCTTCCAGAGACCGCTGACGGCGTAGCCGATGTAGAAGGTGCTGGGATCGGATTCCACGACCGCGAGGTCATCGATGCGGCCACCCTGGCCGGTCGGTCCGACCGAGCGCCAGCGGAAGCCCTTCAGGCGGGGGTCGGTGGGCGCGTTCAGCAGCATCCCGGATGGGGGCGCTGCCTGGGTGCCAACCGACTGCGCGACGAGGTCGCCGGCAAACGGGGAAAGCAGGGCGGTAATACCGGCCGCCATCACAAGATGTCGTCGGAATCGGGAGAGGCAATCAGTCATATACGGGCGCTCCTTCATTCCCTGGGCTGGGAACGGTTTCTACCGCGACTGAATACGACTTCGACCCGGCTTTTGCTTAGTCGAGTGCACGGGCGACGCGGTCCACGGTCTGGGCGATGGTGAGGCCTGAGGTGTCAATGGTCAAGTCGGCCTGGCGATAGAGGGGATCGCGCCGGGAGACCAGGTCGCGGAGGGCCTCGCGGGCCTGGGGATGGTCGGTCGGGCGGCGGTCGCCTTGTTTGACGACCCGATTCCAGTAGTCGGTGGACCGGGCTTTGAGCCAGACGGTGGTGGCGTGGCGCTGCAGGAGGGCAAAGGTCTCGCCGGCGGTCACCAGGCCGCCGCCGGTGGCGATGACCTTGGGGGTCGAGTCGCCGAGGACGTCGGTCAGCGCCGCACGCTCGATCTGGCGGTAGTAGTCCTCGCCGTAGAGGGAAAAGACTTCGCCGAGCGCCATGCCGGCTCGCGCGGCAATGTGGGTGTCGAGTTCGACGAAGGGCAGTTTCAGGCGGCGGGCGAGACGGCGTCCGATCGTGGTCTTGCCTGCGCCCCGGAGGCCCAGCAGTGCGATCGACCGCGTGCCGGTGCGTTCATCCGGCGCGAGCAATGTGGTGATGTCAACGCCCAGCGCCTGTGCAAGCATCGCCAGCCGGCTGACCGAAATGTTCCCTCGCCCCGCCTCCACTTCCGACAGAAACCGCGTGGACAAGTCCGCCGCCATCGCCAACTCGCGCACCGTCATCCCGCCGCGGGTGCGATGCGCGCGGACGCGATGGCCGAGGTCGGCGAGGAGAGCAGACACGTCGAGCATTATAATGCTGAGTTGATGTGCAGGTGTGCGGGTTGGCGAACGGCCATCTGCCCAGTCGCCCAGTCGCCCAACTGCCAATCCGCCAAGCGCACTATACTGCATGTGCGACCTTGACGGTCCGGATGGTGGCGCATACGATCGGGGACGACTATGGCCACAGAAACCGCGACAGTGCTGCCCTCGGTCTCGTTTGAGACTACTCCTGACAAATACCGCCACTGGCGCCTGACGTTTGATGGGCCTATCGCGACACTCGGCATGGACGTCCAGGAAGACGCCGGACTCTCGCCCGACTACAAGCTGAAGCTGAATTCCTACGACCTGGGCGTGGATATCGAACTGGCCGACGCGATCACGCGGCTGCGCTTCGAACATCCCGAAGTCAGGACGGTCGTGGTGACGAGTCTGAAGGAGCGCATCTTCTGCGCCGGCGCAAACATCTTCATGTTGCGCAGCTCCGGCCATGCGTGGAAGGTGAACTTCTGCAAGTTCACCAACGAGACGCGCCTCGGCATGGAGGATGCGTCGGCACACAGCGGCCTCAAGTTCCTCGCGGCGCTCAACGGCATCTGCGCCGGCGGCGGCTACGAACTCGCGTTGGCCTGCGACGAAATCCTGCTGGTGGACGACTCGAACTCGGCCGTCAGCCTTCCCGAAACGCCGCTGCTGGCCGTGTTGCCGGGCACCGGCGGACTGACCCGCGTGGTCGACAAGCGCAAGGTGCGTCGCGACCTCGCCGACTTCTTCGGCACGATCGCTGAAGGTGTGAAGGGCAAGCGCGCGGTGGAATGGGGTCTTGTGGACGCCATCGCGCCGTCGAGCAAGTTCAAGGACGCCGTGCAGAAGCGCGCGGCGGAGCTGGCGGCGACGTCCGACCGTCCGTCGGGCGCGAAGGGCATCACGCTCGGCTCACTCCACTCGACGATCACGGAGGACGGCTACACCTATCCGTCGGTCACCGTCGTGTTCGACCGCGCGAAGCGTTCAGCCGTGTTGACGGTCAAGGCGCCGACCGCGCCGGTGGAATCCACGCCCGACGCGATTCACGCGGCCGGCGATCAGTTCTGGCCGCTCCGGGTGTTCCGCGAACTCGACGACGCAATTTTGCGGCTGCGGGTGAACGAACGCGAACTCGGCACCATCGTGTTGAAGACCGAAGGCGATCAGGCGCTGGTATTGCAGGCGGATGACGTGCTTCTGGCGAACCAGGGCGACTGGCTGGTGCGCGAGATCACGCACTTCATCAAGCGCACGCTCAAGCGTGTGGACCTCTCCGCCAAAAGTTTCTTCGCGGTGATCGAACCCGGGAACGCGTTTGCCGGCACGCTCTTCGAACTGGCGCTCGCGGCCGACCGGTCGTACCTGCTGGATGACGATGACCAGACGAACCGGATCGCGCTGTCGGGCATGAACGCGGGGCCGCTGAAGATGAGCAACGGCCTCACGCGTCTGCAGACGCGGTTCTACGGCGCGCCGGAGAAGGTCGACGAAGCGCTCGCGCACGATGGCGCGTTCGATCCGCAGGAAGCGCTGGAGTGCGGTCTCGTCACGTTTGCGCCCGACTCCATCGACTGGGACGACGAGGTGCGGCTGGCGGTGGAGAGTCGCGCGGCGATGTCGCCCGATGCGCTGACGGGCATGGAAGCGAACCTCCGGTTCGTCGGCCCCGAGACGATGGAGACAAAGATCTTCGGACGATTGACGGCCTGGCAGAACTGGATCTTCCAGCGTCCGAACGCCGTCGGCCCGAAGGGCGCCTTGACGTCCTACGGCACATCGGACCGCGCCGAATTCGACTACAACAGAACGTAAAGGACCCCTGGACCCCTGGACCCCTGGACCTCTGGACTCCTGGACCTCTGGACCTTCCTTATGATTTCATCAGACAAGATTCCGAATAACGTTGATTTGCACCTCAACAAGCGCTTGCAGCGGGCGCTTGAGCACTGGCAGCCGGCGTACATCCAGTGGTGGCAGGACATGGGCCCGCAGGGGTTCCAGCACTTCCATCAGGTCTACGTCCGCACGGCAATCAGTGTGGACCCGTCAGGCTGGGCGCACTTTGAGTACGTGCGCCTGCCCGAATACCGCTGGGGCATCTTCCTTGCGGATCCGGTCATCAATCGCACGATCGGCTTCGGCGACTTCTACGGCAAACCCGTCTGGCAGGAAGTGCCGGGAGAGTTCCGCAACCAGCTGCGCCGGCTGATCGTGACGCAGGGCGACACCGAGCCGGCGTCGGTCGAGCAGCAGCGCTGGCTGGGCCACCGGTGCCCGAGCCTGTATGACCTGCGCAGCCTGTTCCAGGTGAACGTCGAAGAAGGCCGCCACCTGTGGGCGATGGTGTATCTGCTGCACTCGTACTTCGGGCGCGACGGGCGCGACGAGGCGGAAGACCTGCTGGCACGTCAGTCGGGCAACCGCGACAAGCCCCGCATCCTCGACGCCTTCAACGAGCCGATCGATACCTGGCTGGACTTCTTCATGTTCACGATGTTCACCGACCGCGACGGCAAGTCGCAGCTGCTGTCGCTCTCGGAGAGTGCGCTTGATCCGCTGTCGCGCACGACGCGGTTCATGCTCACTGAGGAAGCGCATCACATGTTCGTGGGCGACTCCGGCATCGGCCGCATCGTCGAACGCACCGCGCAGCTGATGAAGGAGACGGGGTACTCGGAGGACGTGCGGAAACTGGGCGGCATCGACCTGCCGACGATTCAGAAGCACATCAATCTGTGGTTCTCGCTCAGCCTCGACCTGCATGGCAATGAGGTGTCGACAAACGCGGCGGCGTACTTCGCGAACGGCCTCAAGGGGCGCGCGGAGGAGGCGAAGTGGAGCGAGCACGAGGTCAAGGAGACCGCGTATGAGCTCGAGCTGGTCGAAGACGGGAAACTCACGCGTCAGGCGGTGCCGATGCGCAACGCGATGAACGAAGTGCTGCGCGACTGGTACGTGGACGACTGCCAGTCCGGCGTCACGCGCTGGAACAAGATCCTCGAGCGGTACGGCATTGCCGACCGCCTGCGGCTGCCGGACCGGAAGTTCAATCGGGGCATCGGGCAGTACACGCCGATCCACACCGATCCCGATGGCGCCCTGATTTCCGAAGAGACGTGGCTGCGCCGCAAGTACGAGTGGCTGCCGAGTCCCAAGGACAAGGAGTATCTGCTGTCGATCATGAATCGGCCGGTGTACGAGATCGGCAAGTTTGCCAACTACATCGTGCCTCCCGCGCGCGGCGTCAAGGGCACGCCGGTGAACTTCGAATACGTGCGCACGGAGATGTAGCGCGTGGCCAGAATTCAGATCTCGGATCATTCCGGTGTTCGTGTCCTGACGCTGTGTGAGCCGCCGGCGAATACCTATTCGTACGAACTGATGCAGGAGCTTGATTGCGCGGTGCTGGACGCGCGCATGGACCCATCGGTGCATGTGATCGTGTTGACGGGCGCGGGCGAGAAGTTCTTCTGCGCGGGCGCGACCATCGGGATGCTCAAGGACGCCACGCCCGAGTACAAGTACTACTTCTGCCTGCATGCGAACGAGACGCTGAACCGGCTGGAACAGACGCCGAAGCTTGTCATCGCGGCGCTCAATGGCCACACGGTGGGCGGTGGCCTGGAAGTGGCGCTGGCGGCCGACCTGCGGATTGCGAAGCGTGGCGGCGGCAAGATTGGGTTGCCGGAAGTGGCGCTTGGCGTGTTGCCCGGCACCGGCGGCACGCAGCGGCTGGCGCGTCTGCTCGGCAAAGCGAAGTCAATGGAACTGATGATCAGCGGCCGGCTGATGACGATGGATGAGGCGCTGGCGGCCGGGCTCATCACCGAGGTGTGGGGTGACGACACGCTGGCGGGGCGGTCGTTCCTCGACGCGGTGATTGCCTATGCGCAGACGTTTACGCCGCCGCACAAGGCCAGTCTCGCGGTGGGCCGCATCAAGCGCGCCGTCCAGTCCGGACCGGAAGCCGGCTTCCACGAAGGGTTGGCCATGGAGCGCGAACTGCAGCAGTTGTTGTTCCAGAGCGCGGACGCCAAAGAGGGCATTGCGGCGAACCTCGAAAAGCGTGCCCCGAAGTTCGAAGGGAAATAGCAAATGATGCTTGGGAAGAAACAGCTGCTGATTAACGGCGAGTGGCGGGATGCGTCGAATGGCAGGACGCAGCCGGTCGTGAACCCTGCGACCGAGGAAGTCATTGCCGAGGTCGCGTCGGCGACACCGCAGGATGTTGACGCGGCGGTGCAGGCCGCGCGTGCGGCGCTCGCCGGCCCGTGGGGCACGATGTCGGCACGTGAGCGCGGGCGACTGGTCTACAAACTTGGCGAGCAGTTGATGGCCGAGGCCGATGAGGTCGCGCGGCTTGAGACGTTGCACAACGGCAAGCCGATCACCGAATCGCGCCATGTCGAAATTCCCATGGCGGCCGAATGCCTGCAGTATTTCGCAGGCTGGGCGGACAAGGTCCATGGCGAGACGGTGCCGGTCAAGGGCGGCCAGCTCGTGTACACGCTGCGTGAGCCCATCGGGGTGGTCGCGGCAATCGTGCCCTGGAACTTTCCGCTGCTGATCGCGATCTGGAAGGTCGCGCCGGCCCTGGCGATGGGGAACACCGTCGTCCTGAAGCCCGCGAGTCAGACGCCGCTTACGGCGCTCAAACTCGGCGAGATGGCGACCGCGCTCGGCTTCCCCCCGGGCGTGCTCAATGTCATCACCGGCTCGGGCTCCACCGCCGGCCAGGCCATCGTCGATCACCCCGGCATCGACAAGATTGCGTTCACAGGCGACACGTCCACCGGCAAGGGCATCATGAAGTCGGCCGCCGACACCGTGAAGCACATCACGCTGGAACTGGGCGGCAAGTCGCCGAACATCGTGTTCGCCGATGCCGACCTGGATGCGGCTGTGCGTGGCGCGACGATGGGCATCTTCTACGGTAAGGGCGAAGTCTGCGCCGCCGGATCGCGGTTGCTGGTTGAGGCGTCGATCAAGGACGAGTTCCTGGCCAAGGTCGCGGACCGCGCGAAGAAGATGGTCGCCGGCGATCCGCTGAACCCGAAGACGCGCCTGGGCGCGATTTCGTCGAAGACGCAGATGGAGCGGGTGCTCGGCTACATCGAGACGGCGAAAAAGGAGGGCGCGACGCTTCTTGCGGGCGGCGTGCGCACGGACATCGGTACGGGCAAGGGCTTCTTTCTGCAGCCGACGGTGTTTGGCAACGTCACGCCTGACATGACCATTGCGCGCGAAGAGATCTTCGGACCCGTGCTCGCAGCCATCGAGTTCGCCGACGTCGAAGACGCGATCGCCAAGGCGAACGATTCGATCTACGGACTCGCCTCCGGCGTGTGGACGAAGGACGTGAAGAAGGCCCACTACGTGGCCTCGAAGCTCAAGGCCGGCACGGTCTGGATCAACACCTACAACGTCTACGACACCGCAGCGGCATTTGGCGGCTACAAACAAAGCGGCTTCGGACGCGAGATGTCGATGCACGCACTCGAGTACTACACGCAGGTCAAGACCATCTGGGTGGATCTCGCATGATCAAACACGAAGAAACCGGCAACCATGGCGCGTTCTTCTTCGAGCGCGCTGACATTCGGCTCGCGGCGATGACCTACTCGCGCACGACCCCGACGCTGGTCATCATCGACCATACCGACGTGTCCGAGGTCCTCAAGGGGCAGGGCATGGGGCGCCAGCTGCTCGATGCGCTGGTGGCCTGGGCGCGGCAGACTGGCACGAAGGTGATGGCGACCTGTCCGTACGCCCTGGCGCAGTTCAGGAAGGACGAGTCGATCCGCGACGTCTTCGCCGGGTAGGCGAGCTGGGCAACCGCGGCGAAGCCGCACCTGTGAGTTTTAAGGCGTCAGACTGCGAACAGAAATGTCAGCCTGATCTTAAAACTGGCTGTATCCGAATGGTCGCGGTCCTGCTAGAGTCCGTACCCATGCAGACATCTTCTCGGCGTTTCGTCGCATTGGCTGGACTCGGACTGGCCGCCGTGATCTCGGGTGTGGAACTCGACGCGCAGCGGCCCCAACTGTCGCTGCCCGTCATCGTCGTGTATGACGACGGGGCGCCAGCGGATGTATTCGCTGACGCCTATCGCCCTGACGATCGGGCGCAGGCCGACCCGGACAGCTGGGGGTATCTCAACCGCGGCGTGGCCGGGATGACGCAGGCGCTCGAGCGTACCCACGGGTTCCGCGCTGCGCACGTGTACAGCCACTCGGTTCGGGGATTCTCCGCACGGCTCACCGCGCGGCAGATCGCGGACCTGGAAAATGACTTCCGCGTCGCCTACGTCGAGCTCGATGGGGAGATGAGCGTCAACGCGCAGACGCTGCCCTGGGGGATCAACACCGTTGATGCCGATCTGAGTTCGGCGCTGGCCGGCAATGGCAGCGGTGCGGTGTCGGGGGTCACGACGTACGTGATTGATACCGGCATCGACACCAAACACCGCGACCTCTCGGTGGTGGGGCACGTCAATTTCGCCGGCGGCAAGAACCTGGACTGCAACGGGCACGGGACACATGTGGCGGGGTCGGTGGCGGCGAAAGATGACCTGAACGACGTCGTAGGGGTCGCGCCGGGCGGACCGCTGGTGGGGGTGAAGGTGCTCGGGTGCAACGGCTCGGGGTCGACCTCGGGCGTGATCAAGGGTGTCGACTACGTCACGGCCAACGCGACGCCCGGCCGCTCGGTTGCCAACATGAGCCTGGGCGGTGGCGTCAGCCAGGCGCTCGACGACGCGGTCATCCGGTCGGCGCAGGCGGGTGTGGTGTACGCGGTTGCTGCGGGTAACAGTGGCGCGAATGCCTGCACCAGTTCTCCGGCGCGTGCCGGTGTCAACGACGGCGTCATCACGGTGGCGGCGACGGCGTCGAACGAGACGGAAGCGTCGTTCAGCAACTTCGGCTCGTGCGTCGACATCTGGGCGCCGGGCGTCAGCATCCTCTCGACGCGCCGCGGCGGTGGCACGACGACCATGTCGGGCACGTCGATGGCGTCTCCCCACGTGGCCGGGGGCGCCGCGCTGGTGCTGTGGTCGCAGGGCATCGCGATGGCGCCGGCGACGGTGGAGCAGTGGCTCAAGAACGAGGCCGTGATTGCCGGGACGACCTCGAAGGACGGGCGGATCATCTCGCGGATGTCGGTGCGGAACTTCTAGGCGCCCGGCCGCTCGCCTGGTGCGCCCATCAGGCGCCCCGCGCTGCGGATCGCCCGAGGGATGGGGGCCGAGTCGGACCTCCGGATCGTGGAGCGGCGGTGACTGGCACCGGGCTCACCGTGGCAGCGGCACCACCAGCACGGTCTGGGGTGTGCCGAGCGTGGTGACCTGGGTGCCCGTCAGACGCCCCAGCGTGGCGGTGTAGCGTCCCGGCCCCACGCGGGGGCCCGGCCGATTTCCTGTGCCACTGTCGCGTCGGAGGTCCCAGGTCACACGGTGGATTCCGGCCTGGGTGGGCAGGTCGAGTCGCCGCACAGATTCCCCCTGCTCATTCGCTATCGTCAGCACCAGCCGGCTGCCGGCCGCGCCCGCTTCGCGCAGGTGATAGGTCATCGTGGCCCCGAATGGCGGGTTCGGAAACGCCTGATCGCCCCAGACCTCACGCACCTGTCCCAGCTCATGAAACAGCGGCACCGGCCGCAGCGGAAAGAGCCAGCCGTCGGCAGCCAGATGTTCCGGCGTGACCGTCCGCAGCGCGGTGTAGTCGTCGAGGATGTACGCGCCGCGCCCGAAGGTGCCCACGACCAGGTCGGTCCACTGCCGCTGAATGTGGAGGTCGCGTGCCTGAATCCGCGGCAGGCCGCCGCGCAGTTCGGTCCAGTGTCCGCCACCGTTCACACTGAACCACACGCCAAACTCCAGTCCGGCAAAGAGCAGGTCGGGATTGACATGATCCTGTACGACCGACCACGCGCCCGATCGCACCGGCAGGTTGCCGGTGATGTTCACCCACGTGCGGCCGCGATCATCGCTGCGCAGCACCCAGGGCCGGAAGTCGCCGTTCTGCCAGTTGTTGAACGTCGCAAACACCACGTCGGCATTACGGGGCGAGGCATACACGTCGGTCACATAACTCTGGTTCGGCAGCCCGGGCAGTTGTTCGATGCGGCGCCAGGTGTTCCCGCCGTTCTCCGACACCTGGATCAACCCATCGTCGGTGCCCACGTACAAGAGGCCCTCCACCAGCGGTGATTCATCGAGCGCGGTAATCACGCTCATGGTGGTGGTATAGAGATGCAGTCCGATGGCGTCCTCCGGCCAGACGCGGCCCATGATGGCCATCTCGCGTCGATCCAGATTCCGCGTGAGATCGCCGCTGACCGGTGTCCATCCATCACCCCGGTCGTCGCTCCGGTACAAGCGGTGGCCGGCGTAGTAGATGCGCCCCGGCGCGTGTGGACTGACCAGCAACGGGCTGTCCCAATGCCAGCGGCCGAGATCCTGATCATTGCCACCGGGGGCGACGCGCGTCGGACGAATGCCGACACTCTCGCCCGTGGCCAGGTCGAGCCGGTTGAGCGCGCCGTTTTGCGACTGCGCATAGACGATGTTCGGCGTGTGCGGGTCGATGTACGCCTGGAACCCGTCGCCGCCGCCGACGCGGAACCACTCGCTGGTGCGAATGCCAACGGCATTCAGCGTGCGCGACGGGCCGCACACCGTGCCGTTGTCCTGCGCGCCGCCGCAGATGCGATAAAACGGCCGCGAGGTATCGGCGCTGACGCGATAGAACTGCGAGAGCGGCAGGTTGGTGAAGTGTCGCCAGGTCCGGCCGGCATCATACGTTTCGTACAGGCCGCCGTCGTTGCCGATCCACATGTGCTGCGGGTCGTCCTTGTCGAAGACCACCTCGTGATGGTCGGAATGAATCTGGAAGGGCATTTGTTCCCAGGTCACGCCTTTGTCGGTGCTGCGCATTAGAGGCGCTTCGACATTCCAGATGGTGTCGGGCTGATGGGGGTCGACAAAGATCTCGCCGTAGTACTGCGGGTCGCCGCCGGCGTAGGTGCTCATCCGCTGCCAGGCGCGACCGGCATTCTCCGACACATAAAACCCGCCCTCGTTCTCGCGCGCCACGACAAGCGCATACACGCGGTCAGGGTGCCTGGGATCCACGCCGAGCGCAATCCGTCCCTTCTCGCCGCTCTGGATGCCGTTCTCGATGCGTGTCCAGGTGGTGCCGGCATCGGTGCTCTTGAAGATGCCGGCATCCGGGCCCCCGCCGATTGTCATCGCATTCCGGCGCCGCCGCTGATACGCGGCGGCGTAGAGGGTGTCGGGATTGGTGGGATGGAAGACCGCGTCGGTGATCCCGGTGTCGTCATTGACGTGCAGGACGCGGGACCACGTCGCACCACCGTTGGTGGTCTTGTACAGCCCGCGATCGCCGCCGGCATTCCAGAGCGGCCCGGCGGTCGCGACATACACGACGTTGGAGTTGCGCGGATCGATGAGGATGCGCTGAATCTTCTGCGAGTCCTTCAAGCCCACCTGCGTCCACGTCGCGCCGGCATCGGTTGACTTGTAGACGCCGTCACCGTACGACGTGCTGCGGTTGTGCGTATTCTCGCCGGTGCCCAGCCACACCACGTTCGAATCGCGCGGGTCGACGACCACGGCGCCGATCGAGTACGACGGATATTCGTCGAAAATCGGCGTCCACGTATTGCCACGATTCACCGTCTTCCACAGGCCGCCCGAGCCGACGGCCAGGTACCACACGTTGCGATTGTTCGGATCGATCTCGAGATCGGAAATCCGGCCGGTCGTGATACTTGGTCCGATGCTTCGGAACGCCAGACCGCGAAAGGTGTCGACGGTGAACTGGCGATTCGAGACGGCTCCGCCACTTGACTGCGCCGACAAAGCGGCGGCGGCGACGGTAAGCCCCGCGAGTATGGCAATCGACCGGGGAAGCGCTGATCGTGTGCGGCATGCTGACATGGGGGCAGTCTAGCGCAGGCCGGTGAGGTCCGGCAGATCCTGCTTCAGGGAGCGTGATACCTTGGAAACCAGTTATGAGTCGACCCGACGGCATCTTCTCCAGGGCCCGCATTCCCTACGGAACGTGGGGCAACAGTTACTTTCCCGCGTGGCAGACCTCGGCGATTGCCGAGGTGAACATCGGCCAGTTCGCGGCCGAGTCGATGGCCCGCATCATGGGCCTGCGCAAGGTGCCGCTGAGCCGGCTGGACTACCTCGTCCTCGGGTCCACGATCCCCTGGCATTGGAAGTTCTGGAACGCGCCGATGTTGTCGGCGCTGGTGGGGCAGCGGATTCCGGGGCATCACGTCGAACAGGCGTGTGCCACCGGGCTGCAGGCAACCCTCGCCGCGGCCGCGCAGGTGCAGAGCGGTGATCACGACGTCGTCGGCGTCCTGGCCTTTGATCGCACGAGTGATTCCCCGGTCGGTGTGTTTCCCGAGCGTCGCGCCTACGAACGCACGATCGCGTTGGGCGACGTGTGGGACAACTTCGGGTTTGATCCGGCCACGGGCGGATCGATGCTCGCGACGGCCGGAGCGGCGGCGCGCAAACACAAGATCGATCGGCGCGAAGTGGATGACCTGACGCTGTATCGCTACGACCAGTACTTCAACACGAAGGCGGCAGGCCTGCTCGAGAAGACGTGTGTGCCGCTCGACCTGTTGAACGTGCAGGGCAAGCCGCTCGGACGCATCGATGCGGACCTCGGGATCCGTCGCGTGACGGCCGAGGGCTTGCGCGCGATGCGCGAACTTGAAACCGCGGTCACGGCCGGTGGTCAGACCCACGCCGCCGACGGCATGGCCACACTGCTCGTCACGACAGCCGAAAGGGCCGCGGAACTCAGCCCGCGTCCTGAGATCGAAATCTCACTGGTGGCGAAGGCCGAAGCGCGCGCCAACCCGGGGCTCATGCCTGAAGCGCCGGCGATTGCCGTGCAGAAACTCCTCCACAAGACGGGCATGACCATGGCGGATATGGCCGTGGTGAAGAACCACAATCCGTTCGCCGTCAACGACGCGGTGTTTGCCAAAGTGCTCAACTACGACTGGAAGAAGATGAATCAGACCGGATGTTCCCTCGTGTGGGGGCACCCGCAGGGGCCGACGCTGACGCGGTCGCTGATTGAAGGCCTCGAAGAGGCGGTGGCTCTCGGTGGCGGCCACGTACTCTTGTTCGGATGTGCGGCCGGCGACGTCGGCATTGCCGCGGTCTTCAGCGTGACCGAGAAGGGAGCGCGGTAATGGCTGCCTCGGTACACGGAATGCGTTCGTCCACACTTGAGACCCTCGGGCTGGGAACCGTACACGAGATCTTTCAGCGCGGCCGGCTGCCCATCGACGTTGACTCGCTGGTGGACAAGGTGTTCGGGCCGCCTGGACAGCGCGGAGCGCTCGTCATCTCCGGGGCGAGCGGCATCGTCGGTGCCGGCAAGGTGCTGCAGCTGGGATCGCGCCTGCAGCCGTACGGCGTGCCCATCGTCGGCCTCGATTTTCCCAATGCGCCTGACGGCCTGTCGCCGAAGTTCAATGCGCTCGTCTCCACATTCGGGCGGGATCGCGCCGCGGAGATCTTCTCGAACGTCGTCCGTCTGAACTACGACGGAAAGACGCTGCCGGCGGCGCTCGCGCACTTCCGGCCGAAGATGCTGCTCGAAGCAATTCCGGAAGTACTCGAGATCAAGAAGGCGCATTACGCGATGTTCCGCGCCGCCTATCCGGGGATCGAAATCCGCTCGGTCACTTCGGGCTTCCCAAGCCGTGAACTGGGTGTCGGGATTTCGCATCCGGCGTTCCCGCACGAAATCAATAAGGTGTACGAGACGGTGGAGCAGACCCCGTCCGACATCACACGGTTGTTCTGGGCGCTCGGCCTGGTGCCGATGCCGGTGAGCGATCACTGGTCGTTTGTGCTCGACGTGTTGTTTTGCGGTGTCACGAACGCCTCGCTCCGTTACGCGGGTGCGACGAACGTGCCGTACTGGAAGGTCGACAAGTTCGTCCGGAAGTACTTCGGTCCGAATCCGCTTCGTGCGCACGATGCCATTGGCGCCAAGGGCGCGAACTTCCTCACGTGGTCGTGCCTGCATCACCTCCACGCGACCTACGGCGATCTCTTTGAACCCACGCCCGATCTGACCGAACGCAAGGACACCGGCCAGAACTGGTACCCACCCAATCACTTCCGCCCGCTCGTCGACTTTGCCATGCAGGGCGACGATGAGGCGGTGTTTCAGACGTGGGTGGGCGGCGCGCTCATCCAGATGACGGCGCTGATGCTTGCGGAAGAGCGCTCACACCTCTCGCAGATGAACGCGATTGGTGAACTGTGTGCGCAGTTCCGGCAGGGCGTCCTCGCCTCCATTCGATCGCTTGGCGCCGAGACGGCCATCGCCCGCGTGAAGGCGTACCACGCGCTCCATCCCGCCGCGGCGTCGTCGCCCTGGCATCCCGAAGTGCTTGAGCGCATCTCGACGCCCGAGTGGCAGCAGCTGTACGTCAATGCGGAACACGACGGCACGGTGGGTGTGATCAGTCTGAGTCGCGAGAGTTATTCACACGACGTGGATGCGGAACTCAATCGCGCGATTGACTGGCTCAAGGCTGCGAAGATCGAGCGCGTCATCCTCAGCGGAGACTTCCATCTCTCCACGCAGATGGTCGGCGCCGACACCACGGCGTTTTTCCCGGCCCTCGAAAAGGTCGAGGCCGGGCAGGCCGTGGCGGAAGGCTGGTCGCGCACCTCTCGGAGGCTGCACGACGAGTTCAAGGTGTCTGTCGGTGTCATCACCGGCAAGCGTTGCCTGGGTGGCATGCTCGAACTGATGACGCACTGCCACTTTGTCGTCGCGCTCGACAGTGCGCAGCTCGGATTTCCCGAAGTCACGCTGCCCGTGGTTCCTGGCATGGAAGGCTGTCACTGGCCGTTCCGCAAAGCGACGCGTGAGCAGCAGTCGAAGCTCATGGCGCTTCTGCTCACGGGACGCCCGGTCGCTGCGACGCAGGCGACGGGCTGGCTCGTTGATTTCGCCGGTCCGATGGATGCCGTGCTCTCGACCGCCTGGAGCCTCGCGAACGGGAAGGACGCCGGCGTGGCGCGGCGCCCGTTTGAGTCGGGTGCTGTGAGCGGCGTGCCGACTGACGTGGCCGGACTTCCGGGTGCCGGCAGCCCGGCGACCACCGCCGCCCGCAAGGCGATTACCGACACCGTGGTCGCGTCGTGCAGCGTCCCTGTGGCCGAGGCCCTGACCGTTCAGGCCCTGCATTCCGCGAAATTCATGGTCACCGACGCCTGCACCCGCGGGGTGGTGGGCAGCGAGTACGCCAAGACCATCAAGGTGTAGAGTCTGGGAATTCAGACACGCATTCTCACGGGGCGACGACCGAGAGGCCGCGGGACGCCGCGGCAGCGGCGAGCCGGCGGTCGTAGGTGATGACGTCGAGCGACCTTTCGTCGAGTGACAGGACGGTCGCGAGATGGATGGCGTCCAGTGTCCGAAGCGTGGTCGGCGCCAACTCTGCCGCGACATCCAGAATGGCCGGAGTGACGTCGACCAGGAACAGCGCTTCCAGCACCTCATCCACACGGGACATCTGTCGGCGGTTCAGCGAGCGACGGCACGCGCGGCGCAGCTCGGCGGCTCCCAGCGCAGAGCAGAGGAGTCCGGCTCGCTGTGTCAGATCGGCCTCCAGCGCCGGCGTCTCACGTTCAGCGACCACCAGCTTCACGAGTGCTGACGTGTCGACATAGGCGTACGGAGTCGAGGTCACAGGCGATCGTCCCGCTGTTCGTCGAGAATCCGGCTCAACGGGTGGTCCAACGTGAGGCGGAGCGGCTTCGGGAGGTCTCCAGGGCGCCTGGTGGCGCGGCGGGCACGCCCCTCACTCACGAGCCGTTCGGTCAGGCTCCCGGTGGCCTCGGGTGGTCGCAGCATCGCGACCACCTGCCCTCGCTCGGTGACGGACAAGGCTTCGCCCTTCTTCACGCGGTCGAGATACACACTCAGGTTTTGCCGAAGTTCCCGGACGCCGACGGTTGCCATGTAGCACATCGTAGCACATGGTGCAGCAGTAGACTGTCGGGGCGAGGAGTATGACCGACATGGCAGGAATGCACGAGATTGATTACAGGATTTTCGGCGACGACATGCAGTTCGTCGAAGTCGAACTGGATCCCAACGAAGCCGTTGTTGCCGAAGCGGGCGGCATGATGTTCATGGACGACGGGATCGAGATGGAGACCATCTTCGGTGACGGCTCCCAGCAGAACACCGGGTTCATGGGCGCGCTGATGGGGGCTGGTAAGCGGTTGTTGACGGGGGAGTCCCTGTTCATGACCGTGTTCCTGAATCGCAGTCATCAGCGGCGTAAACTTGCGTTCGGCGCGCCGTATCCCGGCAAGATCATTCCCGTCCACCTCAGTGAAGTCGGCGGCACGTTGATCGCCCAGAAGGACTCGTTCCTGGCGGCGGCCAAAGGTGTAAGTGTCGGCATCGCATTTCAGCGTCGGCTTGGCGTCGGCCTGTTTGGCGGTGAAGGCTTCATCATGCAGAAACTCGAAGGGGACGGCTGGGCGTTTGTGCACGCCGGCGGCACGCTCCAGGAGCGCACCCTCGCACCCGGTGAAATCGTCCGCGTCGACACCGGCTGTATCGTCGCGATGATGCCGTCAGTGAATTACGACATTCAGTACGTCGGCAAGATCAAGACGGCGTTGTTTGGCGGGGAAGGGTTGTTCTTCGCGACACTCACCGGCCCGGGAAAGATCTGGCTGCAGTCGCTGCCGCTCAGTCGCCTGGCCAATCGGATCGTGGCTGCGGTGCCGGGGCTTGGCAGGGGCGGCAAGGAAGAGGGCTCCGTGCTCGGTGGTCTGGGGCGTCTGCTCGACGGCGACAACGGCTGACGACGGTTGGCGCTCGGGCGCTCCGCCTCTTCGCAGGGGGTGGCTTTCGCCGCGCCGGGATCGCTATCGCACCTTCGTATCTTTGAGGACCGCCACCCAGATGTCGCCTTCGGTGGCGGTCTCCGTGTACGAAAACCACGTGTCGTCACGCGCGACGCTGAGGCTGCGTCCGATCGAATAACCTCGGACAGAAACCAGGGGTCTGGCGGCGCCAGTCGCGGCCGTGACCAGCGAGATACCGGAAGACGTGCGCAGCAGCAGGCGCCGGCTGTCGCTGAGCCAGGCGGGCAGGAGCCAGGGGCCATCCGTTGCCAGCGACAGGCGGCGATACTGCTTTGACACAACGTCATAGGTCGCCAGGCCTTCGATGGCGCCTGCTGCCGTCAACATCGAACCCAGAAGCCGCGCTCCGTCACGAGACCAGGAATACGGCCAGAAGACGGCGTCAGCGGCAGGTGGCGGCTCCGGGGGCGGTGCGGTCACGGCCTTTGAGCCGCTGTCATTCAGGAACAGGCCGCCGGCACCGACGCCGGAGTAGGCGATGCGCGCGCCGTCGGGCGACCATGTCGGGAAGTTTGCATTCGCCCCAGAGGTCAGCTGCTCCAGGCGGCTCCCATCCGGACGAATGGTCCAGAGGTCATAGGTGCCGCCACGATCGGAATAGAACAGAATCCGCGTCCCGTCAGGCGACCAGATCGGGCCACGATCCCGCGCCGCGTCATCGGTGAGGCGCCGATAGTCGCTTCCATCGGTGCGGGCGACAAGCAGGTCTTCGCGAGCGCCTGTCTCATTAAAAGCGATCCAGCGTCCATCGGGAGAAATGTCATGGTCACGAATGGGCCGGCTGCCTTTGAGCATGGTGATCGGCGGCCCCACGAGCGTCTCGCGTACCGGGTCGAAGTCCTGCCGGAGCAGCGTGGACCGCGAGTCAAGGCTGGCGTAGGCCAGGCGGCTGCCGTCACGCGAGAATGACATCGCCCCGCTCCAGCCCGATGGCGTCGTCACCGGCTCGGGTTCACCTGTCACCTGGCCGCTTCGCTCGTCGATGGCGATGCGCCACAGGTTCATGGTGCCGCCACGGTTGCTGGAGAAATACAGATAGTCGCCTTGTGGCGACCACACGGGACTCCAATCAAGCGCCGCATCGTTGGTGACTTCAACGCGGGACGCCTCCCCATCCGTGCCGTCAGCCGCGACGGTCCAGATGTCGCGCTGGCCCGTGCCGGTGCGAAGGCCGAAGAACGCGATGCGCCATCCGTGCGGCGACCACGCGGGCTGCAGCGCGGCACCGGTCGTCGTGATCTCGCGCTTCTGGCCGGACTTGACGTCGATCACCAGCAAGCCGGGCACGCTGCCGCCGAGATCGGTGGGCGCCGCAAAATCCGAGCGCGACACCACGAGCGCGAGGCCATCCGGTGACCACGCAGGTCGGACGCCCTCGTCGCTCACGCGTGTGACCGATTCCCCGGTCGACGACATCAGGAAGATGCCGCCCCCATCACGTTCGGATCGGAACGCGATGCGTTCGCCGTCGGCTGAAAATGCCGGCGTGCTGTTCGCTGATTCGGTCGTCAGCGCCACGCCTTTGCGCGCCCCCACACGCAGGGCATAGATCTGCCAGCTTCCTGTGGCGTCGCTCGCGTAGACCACGGTCTTGCCATCGGGTGAGAGTGTGGGAGTGGTCTCGACGCCGGGGAAGTCGCTGACTTGCAGGAATTCCGTCACGTGCAGTGCCGTGGCGGTCGTCGCGCCGTTCGCCGTGTAACGACCCGCCATGAACAGGACGGCGGCGCCCGCAAGGACCAGAGCTGCCGCCACCGGGAGGTGTCGTCGCCGTCGGGAGTGGGAGGGGGGGATCGCCGCTCCCCCAGAAGCCGTCGATGCTCCAGCCGACTGGAGGGCAAACGCCAGATCGCGCGCCGACTGGAAGCGTTCCTCCGGGCGCTTCTCAAGGCAGTGCCGGACGAGGGACTCGAAGGCTGAAGGAAAGGCTCCGCTGTCGCGCACCAAATCCGGTGGGTCCTCGCGCAGGATGGCGGTCATCGTTTCCGCTGCCGTGTCGCGCGCGAAGGCGCGGCGACCGCTCACCATTTCGTAGAGCACGCACCCGAGCGAAAAGATGTCGGCGCGGTGATCGGCGGCCAGCCCTTTGACCTGCTCAGGCGCCATATAGCCGACCGTACCCATGACGGTGCCCGGACTTGTCTGCTGGAGTTGCGTCGGAGCGCTGGTGGCATCCGACGCCCCGCCGGACGGGGTGTGGTCGAGGGTCTTGGCCAGACCGAAGTCGAGAATCTTCACACGGCCATCGGCCGCCAGGAAGATGTTTTCCGGCTTCAGGTCGCGGTGAACAATCTGTTTCTCATGAGCGGCCGCCAGGCCCTGCGCGATCTCAATACCGATCTGCGTCACCTTCCGGATTGGCAACGCCACGCCGCTTCCCCCTGCCGGGTTCAGCCGTTCACGGAGCGTCTCACCTTCGAGCAACTCCATGACGACGAAGTTGACCGCCTGCCCGGAGTTGGCCGAAGGGCCGGACCCGAATTCATAGATGGCGAGGATATTCGGGTGCGACAGCGCGGCGATGGCCTTGGCTTCACGCTCAAATCGCGCGCGCGCCACGTCGTCGTCTGCCAGATGCGGTGGCAGTACTTTGATCGCGACATCACGGTCCAGCCGGGTGTCGCGCGCGCGATACACCTCGCCCATGCCACCTGCGCCAAGGGGGCCAACGATTGCGTAGGGTCCGATAGAGGCGCCGGGAGCCAGACTCATGGAAGGTGGCGATTATAGCGTGACCCCGCTGGCCATCGTTGCCGGTATTCTTTGTTGCATGGTCCTCGCAAAGATCGTGGCCCTGCTGGGCGTGTTGGCGATGTCGGTCGCACTCTTTCACGGCTTCGCCAACGGTGACTTCTTCGGCGAAGGGCGCCAGCTTGTCGCCATGCCCTGGGGCATTGTCTCGCTGGTCGACCTCTACACGGGCTTCGTGCTGTTTTCGGCCTGGATCATCTATCGCGAGCGGTCCGTGCCCGTCGCCGTGTTGTGGACGATCGCGATGATGACGCTCGGCTTCTTCGCCGGCAGTCTCTACACGTTCATCGCGCTCCACCGCAGCGGCGGCGACTGGCGGCGCTTCTGGCTGGGCCGGCACGCCTCGTGATGAACCTCATGGTCGCGCTGTTGAGGCTCCGCCCAGTTCACCCTTCGCGCTCATGAACCTCCTCGTGGCTTCGGTGAAGGTGCCGCAGGGCTCCTTCATCGTGGGCAGGCTGAGCGGCATGCTGCCCCGATCCAGCCTCGCGGTCATGATCGGCGCCGGCGTACAGGATCTGACGAGGGAGACTTTCGAGCAGGTGCTGCCGGCCTGGGCCTGGGGCGTGGGGATCGGTCTCTCCCTCGCGATTGCTCTCTTCAGCGGCCCTGCGCCCTGAATCCGCCACGGACGGACGGCGGACCGACGCGCGTCAGCGAATGTCGCCGCAGAGGCAGGGAATGGGCGGGGCGAGGACGGGCGGGCGGCGGTGCCGCGTCGCCTGTTCGTAGGCATACCCCACGCGAATCAAGCTGATTTCGCTCCATGACCGGCTCAAGAACGAGAGGCCGACTGGAAGGGCGTCAGGCGTAAAACCCATGGGGACCGTCATCGCGGGAAAGCCGGATGCCGTCGCGAACCGGAGTGACTGACCGGCTTCTTCAAGGACGATCTTTGACGTCATCTGCGGCAACTGGCTCCACGTCGGATACACGAGAACGTCGAGGTGGAGTCGCAGCATCTCGTCGGACAGGGCACCAGCCACCGCTTCACGGTAGTCGCTGGCGAGGCGGCACGCCTGGCTGCCAGGGCCTTCCGAGTTGATCGCGTTGAGCGCGCGCATGTCGTCAGCGACCGACGCATGGAAGCGACCGCTGGCGATGATGGCTGCAAGGCTGGACACCGGTGCACGCGCGCCTTGCGCCGCCAGGTAGGCGTTCAGGTCGTATTTGAGGCCGTGGCAGGCCTCCGCCCCAGGCACGTTGGGGACAAACTCGATGGAGACGGAATCCACCACCTCCGCACCCAGACTCTCCAGGTCGTTGAGCGCGTTCGCAAAAACACGCGCAATCTGCGGATCCAGTCGAAGATTGCCGCCCTGATAGGCCTGCCGCAAGACGCCGATCCTGATGCCGTCAAGCCCGTTCCCTGCCGCAGCCAGCATCGACGGCTTGGTTGGCCACTGCCGCAGGACCTCCGTCGTGGGATCCGCCGGGTCATGACCAACAAGCACGTCCAGGACCATGGCCGCGTCCTCCACGGTCCGGGCCATCGGGCCAATCGCGTCCGACTGCATGTCGAGCGGAATCAGTCCCGCCCGGCTCGTGAGTCCCAGGGTGGGGCGAATGCCGACCAGCGAGGCGTGGGCCGCCGGTCCCCGCACGGAGTTGCCGGTGTCGGTGCCCAGGCCCACCAGACCAAAGTTTGCCGCCACCGCGACCGCCGTGCCGCCGCTCGATCCGGCAGGCACACGGTTCAGGGCATACGGGTTCCGCGTTGCGCCCTGGATCAGGTTTACCGTCGCCAGCGCATTCAACGCCAGGTCCGACATGTTCGACTTGGCCAGAATGATGGCGCCGGCGGCTTTGAGCCTGGTGATCGCGGTGGCATCACGGTCGGGGATGAATCCCTTGAGCGCCAGAGACCCCGCAGTGGTCTCCCATCCTGCCGTCTGGATGTTGTCCTTGACGATGACGGGGACGCAGTGCAGGGGGCCGGTCAGGCCGCGTTCCGCAAAGGCCTTGTCCAGGCGCGCGGCTTCCGTCTGGGCCAGGGGATTGATGCTGGCAATGGCATTCAGTTCAGGCCCCTGATGGTCGTAGCGTGCAATGCGCGCGAGGTAGGTGTCCACCAGCGCGCGGCAGGTCAGGGTGTGATTCTGGAACGCCGCATGCACCTGCCCGATCGTGGTCTCTTCGACGACAAAGCGAGGGTACGCGGGCCCCAGGGAAAGGGCGGCAAGCGAAAAGATGACGCAACGGATGACAGACACGCCGGGCTTCTGCCAAGTCTACGCCGGAAGGTGCGGGGACGTTTCGTTAATGAGGCAAAGGGGCATTGCCTCATTGCCTCATTGGCGCACGTGTTTATTGAAGAATTCGACCGTCCGTGACCAGGCGAGGGCCGCGGCCTTTTCGTCAAAACGGGGCGTCGTGTCGTTGTTGAAGCCGTGCTGCGTGCCCTCGTACATGAACATCTGATACTGGACGCCAGCAGCCTTCAGGGCGGCCTCGTAGGCCGGCCACGCATCGTTGATGCGGGGGTCGGTGCCTGCGTAGTGGATCAGCATCGGCGCCTTGATCGTGGCGGCTTCGGCGACCTGGCCGCCCCCGTAAAACGGCACCGCGGCTGCCAGGTCCGGCATGCGCGATGCGAGGGTCTTGGTGGTACTCCCGCCCCAGCAGAACCCCACGGCTCCGATGCGGCCCGTGCATTCGGCGTGCGCCTGCAGGAACTTCGCGCCGGCGAGCATGTCCTCGGCCGTCTTCGCCCGATCGAGTTTGCCGAACAGCGTCCGCGCTTCGTCTTCGCCGGAGGCCGGATAGCCGCCAAGCGGTGTCAGCGCGTCGGGCGCAAACGCGATGAAGTTGTCGAGCGCAAGGCGACGTGTGATGTCCTCGATGTGCGGGTTCAGGCCGCGGTTTTCATGAAAGACCACGACGCCCGGCAGTTTGCCGGCCGCCTTCGCCGGACGCACGAGGTATCCCTTCATCGTGCCCGAACCCTGCGGCGACGGGTATTCGACGTATTCGGCCTTGAGGCGGCTGTCGTCCTTCGCCACTTTCTGCGCGGCCGCGAAGTTCGGGCTCAGCGAGTCAAGCAGCATCCCCGCCGTGACGCTGCCCACGGCAAACTTGGACGCGCGATCCAGAAAGCCACGGCGGTCGATGTGGCCGTGCACGTAGGCGTCGAACAGAATCAGCACTTCCGGATCAAAGTCAGCAGCCGTCTTGCGTTCCATGGATGGGGCCTCCACGGTGGAGCTTATACAATGTGGGGATGCGGGTGAAGCTGCGAAGGTACGGGTGGGCTCTGGCGCTCTTCTGCGCGCCGGGCATGGTCTTAGCGCAGGTGCAGACCACGGGGCAGGAAGCGCCGGTGGAACTCACCCTCGACCGCATGGTGGAGCTGGGCCTGCGGGACAGTTATCGGGTGCGACACCTCCAGCTGGAAGTGGAACGCACGCGGAGCCTGCTCAGTGCGGAGCGCGCCGGGATGAAGTCCCGCGTGTCGCTGAGCATCGCGGCGCCGCACTTCCAGAAGATCTCGGACAACAAATGGAACTCCACGCTGCAGCGCAACGAACTGGTGCGCGAGGACACGCGCCGGTTCCAGGCCGAGATGTCGATCCGGCAGCCGGTGATCCTGTTCGGCTATCCCACCAATGGCGTGTTGTCGCTCAACAACCGCGTGTACCGCTACACGCAGGTGGACGGCAACGACAAGGACACGACCTTCTACAACCGCTACTTCATCGCCTACAACCAGCCCCTGTTTCAGCCCAACACGATGAAAAACGACCTCGAGGCGGCCGAACTCAATCTGGAGAAGGCCGAATTGCGCTACGCCAGCGACGTGGTCGGGGCCATTGATGACTACGCCACCGACTTTGCCGATCTGGTGAGCGATGCCTTCCGGGTGGAGCGCGCCAGCGAGTTTGCCCGCGACCTCGTCATGGCGATGGAGGCCGTCCGCGAGGTGGTGGAGAACAACCCGACGCGCGCCGGCGATCTGGACCTGTTGCGCGTGGAGCTGGCCAACGCGCGGGAAGCCGAGAGTCAGTCCGCCAACAATCTGCGCAACCGCGAACAGACCATCAAACAGCGCATCCAGATGGCTCCGTCAACACCGGTCACCGTCAAGGCCAGCCTCGAGATCGCGCCGGTCACGGTCAGTGTCGATGAAGCGATCCGGCTGGCGTCCACGCTGACGCCGCGGATCCGCCAGTTGGCGATTGCGACCCGGGAAAACGAGATTCGCCTTGACGAGACCCGGGGCGGCAACGCGTTCCGCATGAATCTCGGCCTGACCTACGGCCGCGAGGTGCAGGACCCGCGGTTTCAGAATCTGTGGAGCGAGCCGCGCAACAGCTACACGGTCGAGGTCAATGCCACCGTGCCGATCTGGGACTGGGGGCAGCGGCAGCACCGCATCCAGGCGCAGCAGTTCTCGCTCGATCGCGCGCACCTCTCCGAGCAGCAGGCGCTGTCGGAAATCGAGACCGAAGTCCGGAATCTCGTCAGCAGTCTCAACGACTACGGTCGCCGGACTCAGACCATGCTTGATACCCTGCGGCTGGCGCACGACCTCACCGAAACCACCGTGGCGCGGTACCGCGCGGGGGAAGTGGGCCTGTCGGACCTCATGCAGGCGCTGTCCCGCGAATCCACCACGGCCACCAATCTGCTTAACGCGTACCGTGGCTACCAGCAGGCGCTCCGCCGGCTCAAGGAAGTCACGTTTTTTGACTTCGAGGCCGGTCTGCCGATCGTGGAGCGCTTCAAGATCACGCCCGGCAGGCAGTAGAAGCGACTATGCTTTCCCACATGCGGCGCGCGGTCTTCGGGATCCTCACAGCGGCGTTCGCCGCTGCGTGCGGTGGGCCGGCTGCGCCCACGACGCCGCCGGTGACGACCCCGGCGCCGGCGGTTGATGCCTGCGGCGCGCTCGGCACCGCGTCGAGTGATGCCAGACCCGCCGTGTTGAGCGGGGGCGTGTGCAGCCCCGCACACTCGGCGGTGGTTCGCGTGAATCTGCGCACGGCGGCGGGTCCCTCGGCCGGCATCTGCACCGGCACCGTGATCGCTCCGCGGGCGGTGCTGACGGCCGCCCATTGTGTGGACGAAGAGGTCACGGCGGCCCTCATATTCCTCGGCAGCGGGGATCAGATTCCCGCCGCCAGCATTCACTTCTATCCGGGATTTGTCTTCAACGCGCCGAACACATTCGACGTTGGCGTGTTGCTGTTCACCCAGGACATCCCCCGCACCCCGCTGCCCATCCTCACAAGCCGTGAGGGGCGTGTGGGTGAGACGGCCGTGGTCTCCGGCTGGGGACGCGACGAAAACGACGTCACCACCAATCTGAAGGCCGGCGCCACGACGATTTCCGCCGTGAACGCCAATTTTCTGCAGACGCGGTTTGCACCGCCGTCGGCCTCCGTCTGTTCGGGCGACTCCGGGGGCTCCATCCTCCTTCAGGAAGGCGGGCGATGGGCAATTGGCGGGATTACCTCGGCGACGTCGTCGGCGGCGTGTAACGAGGGCACCAATTTCTTTCAGGCAGTTTTCAACACCAACGTCAGGAACTTCATTCGGCAGCATGTGCCAAACGTGGGAGAGCGATGAATCGAAGTCCAGGGGTCCAGAAGTCCAGAAGTTCTCGAATGCAGGAGAGAGAGTCGATGAAGCGAATCCGAACAGTGATGACGGCGATGGTGGCGGTGGTGTGTGCGCTGGTGGCGGCGCCCGGGGCGCAGACGCAGAGTGTGGCGGATCTGCGGACACAGGCGGAGACGTCGAAGTTCACCGAGTACACCACCTACGCCAACATGATGAAGTACCTGGAGGACCTGCAGGCGCGCAGCCTGGAGATGCGTCTGGGGACCTACGGGGAAACCCATTCGGCCCGGGCGCTGCCGTATGCAATTTACAGCCGCCCCACCGTCACGCAGCCGTGGGAAGCCTGGGCCCTCGGCAAGCCGGTCATCGTGCTGGCCGCCGGCGTCCACGGCGGCGAGCGCACCTTGCGCGAGTCGGTGCTGATCCTGATGCGCGAACTGGCCGACCGGAACTCCGAAGCCAACCGCCATCTCGACGACCTCGTCATCATCGTGGTCCCGCAGATCAACCCCGATGGGTTTTCGGCCGAGCCGAATCCGACGCGCGGCAATCTGTGGGGGCTGGATCTCAATCGCGACTACATGAAGCTGGAGCAGCCCGAGATCCAGGGCTACGTCCAGAACATCCTGCTCAAGTGGCAGCCGTATCTCTTCATCGACGGCCACAACGGCGGCGCGTTTCCGTACAACCTGAACTACCAGTGTGGCAGCCACTCCGCGCACGACATGCGCATCACCCAACTGTGCGACAAGAGCATCTTCCCGGCGATCGACAAGCGGCTGGAAGCGGAGCAGTTCCGGTCGTGGTACTACCAGGGCGGCAACGCGGAACAGTGGAACGTCGGCGGCACCGAGCCGCGGATCGGCCGCAACTACGGCGCGTTTGCCAACTCGGTCGGCATCTTGTTTGAGTCGCCGGGTGGGCAGCCGATGGAGACGGGCGTGAAGGCCGGCATCCTCGGCTACAAGGCGGTCGTCGAGTGGTCGCGCGCCAATCGCACGGCGCTGCGCGAGACCGTGGACCGTGCCCGCCGCGAGACCATCGCCCTGGGCGAGAAGCCCGGCGACATCGTCCCGATTGAAGTGCGGTACGAAGCCGAAGACGAACTCGTGAACTATCTGATCGGCGAAGGGCAGGGGGAAAACCGGAAGATCGTCGAGGTCAAGGGCGCCAAGCTCATGAAGAAGCCGGTGCCGGTCATCTCCCGGCCTCGTCCGTATGCGTATGTGTTGCCGCGTGAAGCCACAGAGGCGGTGGCCCTGCTGCGCCGGCACAACATCACCGTCGAGCAGCTGACGACCGCGTCGTCACTCAACATCGCGGCGTACACGGTCGCGGGGGTCACCTACAGCCAGCAGTACAACCACGCCGCCGCTGCCACGATTCAGGTGGGCGAGGTGCTGAACCTCACGCGGACCTTCCCGGCCGGCAGTTACGTCGTGCGCACGGCACAGATGCAGGGCCGCGTGGCCGTGCACCTGCTCGAGCCCGAGTCCACCGACAGCGTCATCTACTGGAACCGCATGGACGCCTGGTTGTCGCGCCCCGGCGCTCGCGCGGCGGGCCCGGCCGATGACGATGCGCCGCCGCAGGCGGCGGCCGGCGGCCGCGGTGGCCGTGGTGCCGGCGCAGGCCGGGGCGGCGGCCAGGCGGCCACGCCGCCGCTGGTGCCGATTTTCAAGGTCATGGCGCCGACGGCGATGCCGCTGCGCATCGTTGGCTAGGCCAACGGGGTTCATGATTCATCGGTTCATGGTTCATGGTGCTGGTTCGGGGTTCCGAGGAACCTCGAACCGACCTTGAACCTTGAACGACGAACCCGGCACCCAGAACCATGAACAGAACCGCTGAACCATGAACCGATGAACCATGAACCACGAACCACAGAAAACGCCATGAGTGACTCTTTAGCGGCGTGGCGCAGTGAATTCCCGATTCTCGACACGTGCACGTACCTGGTGAGCCATTCACTGGGGGCGATGCCGGCGAGGACGGAACGCCATCTCTCGACGTTTGCGCGCGAGTGGAGCACCCGTGGCGTGCGGGCGTGGCACGAGGGGTGGTGGGAGGTCGGCCGGGTGACCGGCGACCTCCTGGCTCCAACCATTGGCGCGGCACCCGGCACGATTTCGATGCATCAGAACGCGACCGTGGCGCAGTCGATCGTCACGTCGTGTTTTTCCTTTGATGGTCCGCGGCGACGGATCGTCGTGCAGGACCTGGACTTTCCGTCGAATCACTATCTGTTCCACGGCTTCGAGCGGTACGGCGCCGAGGTCGTCACGGTCTCGTCCGACGACCGCGTGCGCGGACGGATTGACCGGGTTGTGGACGCGATTGATGAACACACCGCGTTTGTGAACCTGTCGCTCGTGTTGTTCCGGAGTGCGCACCTTCAGGATGTGCGTCCGGTAATCGACAAAGCCCATCGGGTGGGCGCGCGGGTGGTGCTCGACCTGTATCAGACGGCCGGCGCGGTTCCGGTGGATGTGACCGCGCTGGGCATCGACTTTGCGGTCGGCGGCAGCGTGAAGTGGCTGTGCGGCGGACCGGGCGCCGGCTATCTCTACGTGCGGCCTGACTTGATGCATGCCCTGAAGCCGGCGGTGGTCGGCTGGGCCGGACACGCGCAGCCCTTCCAGTTTGAACCGGGCCCCATCGCGTATGCCGACGGCCTGGAGCGCTTTCAGAGCGGCACCCCGAACGTGCCCTCGCTGTATTCGGCGCGTGGCGGCTATGAGATCGTCGCCGAGATCGGCGTGCCGGCGATTCGCGAGAAGTCCCTGCGGCTGACGCGCCGGCTGATGGACGCGGCGGCTGCGAGGGGGTGGCGATTGAATACCCCCGATGGCGATGGAGAACGGGGCGCGTCGGTGGTCATTGACGTGCCGGACGGCGCGGCGGTGACCCAGGCGCTGATTGCGCGGAACGTGATCGTGGACTATCGTCCCGGAGCCGGGATCCGGATCGCGCCGCACTTCTACAATACGGAAGCCGAGATCGACCACGCGGTCGAGATCCTGGCAGAGTTGGTCGGAGACAGATGACAGAGATTCGCAGTATCGCGGTGCTTGGCGCCGGCACCATGGGGCACGGGGTGGCGCACGCCGCCGCGTCGTCAGGGTTCGAGACACGTTTGTATGACGTGTCCGACGCACAGCTGGCCAAAGCACACGCCCAGATCGACGGCATCCTGCGCAAGGCGGTCGAACTCGGCAAACTGCAGACCGCTGATGCCGATGCCGCGATCGGCCGTCTCTCCACCTCGTCTGATATCGCCACGGCGCTGGCCGGTGTGGATCTGATCATCGAGACGGCGCCGGAGCGCATCGACCTCAAGGTCAGGCTGTTTGCCGACATCGAAGCCCACGCGCCACAGTCCACGATTGTCGCGAGCAACACGTCGGCGTTGAGCATCACCGAGATGGCTGCGACGCTCAGTGACCCCAGCCGTGTCGCCGGGATGCACTTCTTCAACCCCGTGCACAAGATGAAGCTCATCGAAATTGTGCGGGCGCTGGAATCAAGCGAACGCGCGCTTGAGACGATCGAAGCTGTCTCGAAGCGGATGGGCAAGGAGACGGTGCTCGTGCGCGAGGCGCCGGGATTCATCACCACACGCGTGAACGCCAGCATCGGCAATGAGGCGTTCTACATGCTGATGGAAGGCGTGGCGTCGGCGCGCGACATCGACAAGGCGTTGAAGCTCGGACTGAACCACCCGATGGGACCGTTTGAACTGGTGGATCTGGTGGGGCTCGACACGCGCCTGAGCATTCTCGAATACCTGCATCGCAGCATGGGCGAGAAATACCGGCCGTGCCCGCTGCTCTCGCAGTACGTCAGAGCCGGCCGTCTCGGGAAGAAGGTCGGCAAGGGCGTCTATGAATATTGAGGTCACGATCGACGGGCGCGTGGCGACACTGTGCGTCAACCGTCCGGAGGTGCGTAACGCCCTCGATTCGGCCACCGTGCAGGAAATGACCGCGGCGCTGACGTCGCTCATCGCCAACAACGACATCGGCGCGATCATCATCACCGGGGGCGGCGACAAGGTCTTTGTCTCCGGAGCCGACATCAACGCGATCAAGGCGCGTGGGCGCGACGATGGCCTGGCGGCGATCAATCAGTCGTTGTTTGCGTTGGTCGACCGGTGTCCAAAGATCACGATTGCCGCCGTCAACGGTCTCGCGTTTGGCGGGGGGTGTGAACTGGCGATCGCGTGCGACTTGCGCGTGGCTGCTGATCACGCACGGTTCGCACAGCCCGAAGTGGCCCTCGGGATCATTCCCGGCGCAGGCGGGACACAGCGCCTTCCGCGACTGATTGGCCTCGGCCGCGCCAAACACATGATCCTGACCGGGGACCCCATCGATGCGCCGACGGCGCTGGCCTGGGGACTCGTGTCACAGGTCGTGCCTGGTGCCGACGTGCTTTCCACCGCGCGTGCGCTGGCAGACCGCATCCTGTCACGGGGGCCACTGGCCATCCGGCTGGCCAAGGCCGCGATCAACGCGTCCGCGAGGGTTGATCTCGAGTCCGGCCTGCTCATCGAGACCCTGGCGCAGGCAATTTGTTTTCAGTCCGACGACAAGCAGGAAGGCACGACGGCGTTTCTTGAGAAGCGGCCGGCGAAGTTCACCGGCCGGTAGGGCCGCGGAGAGTCCATGCAGCTGACGACGCTCGACTGGGTGATTGTTGTCGGATCGATTGTGATCTCGTTTGTGCCGGCGCTGTGGATGGCGCGCCGCGCCGGGCAGAGCACAACGGAGTTTTTCACGTCAGGCCGGTCGGCGCCCTGGTGGCTCGTCGGCGTCTCGATGGTCGCGACCACGTTCAGCACCGACACGCCCAACCTCGTCACGAATCTGGTCCGCGAAGGTGGCGTCTCCGCCAACTGGGTGTGGTGGGCGTTCCTGCTCACCGGCATGACGACGGTGTTTTTCTACGCGAGGTTATGGCGGCGACTCGGCGTGGTCACCGACCTTGAGTTCTACGAGTTGCGGTACTCGGGCCGGGCGGCGACCTGGGTGCGCGGGTTCAGGGCGGTGTATCTCGGCGTGATCTTCAACGTGATGATCATGGCGGCGGTCAATCTGGCGGCCGCGAAGATCGCCAACGTGCTGCTGGGTTGGCCGATGGGGCAGACGCTGCTCGTCTGCAGTCTGCTGAACGTCGCATTTGCCGCCGTCTCCGGTTTGTGGGGAGTGCTGGTGACGGACTTTTTGCAGTTCAGCATTGCGATGACGGGCTCAATCGCGGCTGCCGTGTATGCCCTGCGTCGCCCCGAGGTGGGCGGGCTTGACGGGCTGATTGAGAAAATCCGGCCCGAGACGCTCGCCATGTTGCCGGATCTCAGCGACTGGGGCGTGGCGCTGCCGATCTTCATCGTGCCGCTGGCGGTGCAGTGGTGGTCCACCTGGTACCCGGGGGCGGAGCCCGGCGGGGGCAGCTACATCGCGCAGCGCATGCTCGCGGCGAAGTCCGAACGGGATGCGCTGTCGGGCACGTTGCTTTTCAACGTCGCGCATTACGCGCTCAGGCCGTGGCCCTGGCTCATCGTGGCGCTGGCGTCGATGCTGGTGTTTCCGGAAGTCGCCGACATCGGCCGGGCGCTGCCGCACGTGGATCAGCGCCTGCTCGGTCACGACATGGCGTACCCGGCCATGCTGACGTTTCTGCCGGCCGGCATCCTGGGGCTGATGGTGGCCGGCCTGCTCTCGGCCTACATCTCGACAATCTCCACGCACCTCAACTGGGGGACGTCGTACCTGGTGCACGACATGTATCGGCGGTTTTTGAAGCCTGGGCAGACCGAAGCGCATTACGTGATGGTCGGCCGTCTGGTCACGGCCCTGCTGATGCTGGTGGCCGCGCTGGTGACGATGGTCCTGGAGTCGGCCCGCGGCAGCTTCAATCTGCTGCTCTCGATCGGCGCCGGCACCGGGCTGCTGTATCTGCTCCGGTGGTTCTGGTGGCGCATCAATGCGTGGAGCGAAATTGCCGCGATGGTCAGTTCGTTCGCGCTGGCACTCGTGGTGTTCCTCCTGGAACGGCAGGGGATGGCGTGGCAGAGTCACGAGACGCTTCTGGCCACCGTGGCCGTCACCACCGTCGTCTGGGTCGTGGTCGCGTATGCGACCGAGCCGACCGATGCCGTGACGCTGCAACGGTTCTACCGGCTCGCGCGACCAGCCGGGCCGGGGTGGGCGAAGACCCGCGCCCAGTGTGGGGATCTGGCGCCGCTCGATTCGCTGAACGCGGCGTTTGGGGCCTGGGCCCTCGGGTGTGTGCTGGTGTATTCCGCGTTGTTCGGCACGGGGCACTTTCTGCTTGGCCACACGACGAGCGCGTTTGTGTCCGGCGGGATCTTTGTGGTCAGTCTGGCGCTGTTGCGTCGCCTGTGGCCGTCGTTGTGGACCAGTCCGTCGTAGCGCTTATCCTCGCGCGCGGGCTGGGCACGCGGATGCGAGACGGCGCGTCAGAGGCGTTGACTCCGGCACAGGCCGCCGCCGCGGCGGCCGGGCAGAAGGGCATGATGCCGCTCGCGGGCCTCGATGGCCGCGCCCGGCCTTTTCTGGATTACGTCCTGAGCGCGTTGGCCGACGCGGGGTATGAGGAGGTGGGCCTCGTCGTGCCGCCCCAGGCACCGGCCGGACGTCCGGATCCCTTACGCGAGTACTACATGGGTGCCGGACGGCCGTCGCGGGTGCGGGTGTCGTTTGTGGTGCAGCCCGAGGCGCGCGGCACCGCCGATGCCGTGGCGTCTGCCGGCGACTGGATTGGCGCACGGCCCTTTGTCGTGCTCAATGCCGACAATCTGTATGGTGTCGAGGCCCTGCGCGCGTTGCGGGAGGCGGATGGCCCCGCGCTGCCGGTCTACGAGCGCGACGACCTCGTGCAGTCGAGCGGCATTCCGGATGCGCGGGTGGCGGCGTTTGCCCTGCTGCAGGTGACCTCCGAGGGGCTGCTCTCGGACATCGTGGAGAAGCCCGGCGCCGAGGTGATGGAGGCGGCCGGCCCGAAGGCGCTCATCAGCATGAACTGCTGGCGCGGGAACGAGGACGTGCTGCGCGCCTGCCGTGACGTGCCCCTGTCGGCGCGCGGGGAGTTCGAGTTGCCGGCGGCCATTCGGCTGGCCATCGCGCGAGGGGTGCGGGTGCGCGCGATCCCCGCCACCGGGCCCGTGCTTGACCTCTCGCGTCGCGAGGATGTGGTGTCGGTCACCGCACGACTGCAGCGGCTGGAGGCGCGTCCGTGACGCCGCCGGTCATCGGTCGTGACGCGCTGGTGGCCCAGGCTGAGGCGCAGTTCCTCGCTCGCACGGGACGCCCGGCGACCTGGCGGTGGCACGTGCCGGGCCGCATCGAGATTTTCGGCAAACACACCGACTACGCCGGGGGCGAGTCGCTGCTCGCCACCGTACCGCGTGGGTTTGCGGTCGTGGCGGGGCCGCGTGATGACGACGACCTTCGGGTGATTGATGCGCGGCACCACGAGGAAGTGCTGATCTCGGCGGGGGATGACACGCTGATGCGGGGGTGGGTCAACTACGCGGCGGTGACCGTCCGGCGGCTTGCCAGGAACTTTCCCGGCATTCCGCTGGGGACCGACATCGCGATTGCGAGCGATCTGCCACGCGCAGCCGGCGTCAGCAGTTCGAGCGCGCTGGTGGTGGGGCTGGCGACGGCATTGATCAGACGCAGTGGCGCCGACCGCCGCGACGACTGGCGGCGGGAGATTACCTCTCCGGAAGATCTCGCCTGGTACCTGGGCTGTGTTGAAAACGGGCTGACCTACAAATCGCTGGCAGGCACGGCCGGCGTCGGCACCCACGGCGGCAGTCAGGACCACACGGCGATTCTGGCGTGCCGCGCCGATCACGTCAGCCACTTCGGCTTCATGCCGGTGCGGCGGCTCGGGGACTCGCGCATGTCGCCCGACTGGACGTTTGTGATTCTCTCAAGTGGCGTTCACGCCGACAAGGCGGGGTCGGTGCGCGATCGCTACAACCGCGCGGCATTGGGGGTGCGGGCGCTCGTGCGGATCTGGCAGGCCGAGACCGGCTCGACGAATCCGTCATTGGCGGCGGCGCTGGCCAGTGCGCCGGATGCTGAGCGCCGGCTGCGCGAGGCCCTCACACGCATCGAGGTGCCGGACTTCTCGCCGGCGGATCTCGAGCGGCGGCTCTCGCAGGTCTCACGCGAGGTGGCGCGCGTACCGCTCGCGGCCCGCGCGTTCGCAGACGCGGATGCCGTGGCGGTGGGTGCGCTGACGCGCGCGTCACAGGCGGACGCAGAGACGCTGCTCGGCAATCAGATTCCGGAAACCATCGCGCTTGCCCATCTGGCGTACGCACACGGCGCCTTTGCCGCATCCGCCTTCGGTGCCGGCTTCGGCGGCAGTGTCTGGGCGCTCGTTCCCACGGACGAGGCCGAGACCTTCGCCACCCGCTGGCGCCAGGCCTATATCGACACCTGCCATCCCACGGGCATTGTCGAGAGCTTCACCTGCAGGCCGGGGCCTGCGGCCGGGGCTGTGGAATGAGGCAATGGGGCAATGAGGCAATGAGGCAATGGAATGAGGCAATGGGCCAATAGGGTAATGACTACAGCGCGACCCCAACACTCATCATTGGCCCACTGCCACATTGCCTCATTCCATTGCCTCATTGCCCCATTGCCCAATTGCCTTATCGAATCGTGATCGTCCCAGTGAGGTTCGCGACCCCGGGATTGTCGTGATCGTGGAAGCCGCAGGTGCGGACGGTGTTGAGGTTGCCGGATTCGCGCGACTGGCCGGCGGCGAGCAGGCCGACCTGATTCAGTTCAGGGCACTGCGTGTGCTCGGGGTGCGGGTCGCTGGTCATGTTGTGGGACCGCGAGTCGTTGTTGACGAACGTCACCCGGGTGCCGGGGGCGATCTGGATGTTGCGCGGACTGGCGCCGGCCGACGTGATGGTGATCGTGTTGGTGGCCGTCGGCGTGGTGTTGCCGCCTGGGGTGGTGGGCGTCGAACTGCCGCCGCACGCGGCAGCGGTGGCGGCGCACAGACAGACGAGCAGGGCAGCGCGCATCAGTAGAACCTCCGTGACAGATTGAAGCCGATGAACCAGTCGCCGTTGCCGGGACCTCCGAGGGCGACCTGGCGCAGCGTGGACCCGAACGAGTTCGAGACGTTCAGCTGAAACATGTGGCCGCCGGCCCGATGTTCGAAGCCAAACGAGATGTGGTCCACCCCCGGCTTGAAGCCGGCCAGTCGCGGGGCCGCCTCGGCCACCAGATACATCTTCGTCTGACCGAGACGCAGGCGTCCGCCGACGCCGAGCAACACCGTGTGGTTGTCGTCGGTGTCGGTGTCGGAGGCGGGATTCGAGTTGAAGAGCAGGACGGGATGCGCGTAGAGCGCGCCTCGGTCGGACGCCAGATACGTCACGACCGCACCGGCTGTCAGCGTGTGCGTCTCGCGAAAGTTGTTCTGGCCTTCCACGGCCGCGAGGACGTCGACCGTCACCGGCTGCGACGCGCTCCGGAACAGTTGGTGCTGCGCCAGGACCTGGATGGCGCGGTCGTTGGTCCGCTGCAGGGCGACCTGGGTGCCGGAGACGACGCCGTATCGCACCTCGAAGCCCACCTTCGCACTGCTGTCAAAGCCGAAGAAGTTCTCGACGAACGCGCCAACGCCGCCGCAGCCGTCGGGCTTCGGGCCGGCGTCGGGGCAGGTGCCCGCGACCGGCCGTGAAAAGCGGTGGCTCATCCGGAACGCGAACCGCCCCTGGGGGATGCGCAGGGACGTGGGGAGCGCCACCAGCCCGAAATCCGGCTGGAGCAGGTTGATGGCGTAGTCGTCGGCGTCCGGGGGAGCGGGGGCCGGCGTCTGGGCCTGCGCGACACTGACGAATGGCGCCGAAAATACGACCAGGACGGACGCCGCCAGGGCGGCCGCACACCGAGACACTGCAATCACACGATCCTCCTCATACGAAACACGGGGCATTTCCGTATAAAATGCCCCCACTATGGCGTACATCATTACCGAGCCCTGCATCGGCACCAAGGACACCGCCTGTGTGGACGTGTGCCCGGTGGACTGCATTCATCCCCGGAAAGACGAAGCGGGATACGAAGAAGCGAAGATGCTCTACATCCATCCCGATGAGTGCATCGATTGCGGCGCGTGCGTGCCGGCCTGCCCGGTCGAAGCGATCTTCGCGCTCGACGAAGTGCCGGACAAGTGGAAGAGCTTCATCGAGGAAAACGCCGCCCATTACAACAAGTAGGTGGCGTCTCCGTATCTCGATTTCGATCGGCGGTCGTGGTCGGCCCTGAGGGCCGCCACGCCGCTGACACTCAGCGAGGCCGATCTCGCTGAACTCCAGGGGCTCAACGAACGGGTCTCTCTTGAGGAAGTCGAGACGATTTACCTGCCGCTCTCGCGGCTCCTCAACCTGCACGTCTCGGCGACCCAGACGCTGCACAAGGCGACCGACACCTTTCTGGGGAGCCTGGCGGCGCCCATTCCCTACGTGATCGGCGTGGCGGGCAGTGTGGCGGTGGGGAAAAGCACCTTTTCCCGCATCCTGCGCGCGCTGCTGGCGCGCTGGCCCGCTCATCCCCGCGTGGACCTGGTCACCACCGACGGCTTCCTGCACCCCAACCGGGTGCTCGAGGAACGCGGGCTCCTGGCGCGCAAGGGGTTCCCGGAGAGTTACGACGTCCGCACGCTGGTGCAGTTCATGGCCGACGTCAAGGCGGCCCGTGGCGCCGTACACGCGCCGGTCTACTCGCACCAGGCGTACGACATCCTTCCCGGCGAGTTCCAGGTCGTCGACCGCCCCGACATCGTGATCGTCGAAGGCCTGAACGTGCTGCAGACAGGTGACGGGCATCCGGGCCGGTCGGCGCGGATGTTTGTATCCGACTATTTCGATTTTTCGATCTACGTCGACGCCGACGAGGCCGACATTGAGGCGTGGTACGTCGCACGGTTCCAGACCCTGCGCGAGACGGTGTTCCGCGACCCGCGATCCTACTTTCACCGGTTTTCCTGTCTCACGGATGCCCAGGCTGTGGAGACGGCGCACGATATCTGGCGCACGATCAACGGCGTCAACCTGCGGGACAACATCTTTCCGACGCGCGAGCGCGCGCGCCTGATTCTTGAAAAAGGTCCCGCCCACGCCGTCAGACGCGTCCGCCTCCGCAACGTCTAACCGGCCGTCGCCTTGCGCGCCAGGCGCGCGCGCCGGCGCTCCTGCGCGCCTTCGGCATTGGCGCGTTCCGCGTCCGTGGTGAGTTCGAGCGGGGGAATCGTGACCTTGCCACCCTGCCGGTCGATGGCAACAAAGGTCAGATAGGCGCGGCTCGTCATGCGCCGCACGCCGGTCAGTGTCTCCTCCGAATAGACCTCGACCTCCACCTCCAGTGAGGTCTTCCAGGCCGCCGTCACACGCGCCTGCAGAATGATCAGGTCGCCCACCTTGATCGGGTGGAGAAACTGCAGATCATCGACGGCGGCCGTGACCAGCAGGCTGCGCGTGTGCCGATGGCAGGCAATGGCGCCGGCGATGTCAATCAGGTGCATGACCGTGCCGCCGAGAATGAACCCCAGAGGGTTGGCATCGTTCGGCAACACGACCTGCACCATTTCGGTGTACGAATCCTGAGGAAAAGCCATGGTGTATAGCGTGTTATTGAGGATGGAGGATTGAGGATTGAGGATTTGTGGTGTTCGGCGTCGCCTCAATCCCTCAATCCCTCAATCCCTCAATCCCTCAATCCCTCAATCCCAATTCCTCATTCCCACAATAAATCCTCAATCCTCAATCCTCCATCCTCAATGACTTCTGATGCGCGGCAAGCGCCGCATCAGAAGTCATAGCCGATCCAGAACGAGAACTTGACCTTCCGGAAAGCTTCGCTGCCGCCGTAGAAGTAGTAGATCAGGTCCTCGTAGTCGCGATTGAGGTGTGTCTTCCACGACCAGTCGAAGTGCATCGGGAAGCCGAGGAGGAAGCTCTGGAGACCGATGCCGTAGGCGGCGCGGGCATCCTTGAGGCGGAAGCCGGAGAAGAGCACATCCTGATACACCGGTGTGTACCCGCGGAACGGATCAAACTCATAGTCCACGAGCACCGGCAGGATCTCCACCTTGCTGGCAAACGGCGAGAACGACTGACCGTTGATGCCGGCGCCACCGACGTTGAAAAACGCAGTGCCGCGCAGGCCGCCGACCACACCCAGCGGCGTCAGCATGGCCTCGACCAGCGGGATGCGCAGTTCAAGGTTGGCAAAAAACGCCTTGTGGCCGATGAACTCAAGGTACTCGTAGCCGCGCATTTCGGAGTTGCCACCGAAGAACAGGAAGTCGGGGTTGGTGCCCCAGCTCTTCAGGCCGCGGCCGCGGAACGCCAGCACGCCGTTGGTGCCGATCCGCTGGTAGAACCGCACATCGCCCTCCACCGTCCGGCGCGTCAGCGAGTTGCCGATTTTCGGCGAGTACTGCACGCCGATATTCGCGGCGGTGCCCGAGACGGGACCGTAGTCGCGGAACACCGTCGTCTCGTGCACCAGTGACAGGCCCAGCGGCACCACGTGCCCGCTCTGATAGAAGGTGGTGCCGAAGTTCTCCCGCTGATACTGCTCGGAGAGATCCTGGAGCTCCTCGTCGGCGAAGCGTTCCCGCAGGTAGACATAGCCGCCGGAGAGCTCCAGACGCGTGTACCGGTTGAACGGGTAGATCGCAAAGCCGGTCACGCCGCGTTGGGTCCGGACCGAGAGCGCGCGGTCACGGTCGATAAACGGCACCAGTCCCGCGCCGTAGAGATAGTTGTCGAGCTGGCCGTAATAAAACACATCCTGCGAAAACGCCTGGGCCGAGTACTGCACCCGGTTCTCGACATTGATGTAGGTCAAGGCCATCGTGCGGTACTGCGAGACCGAGGATGCGAAGAAGTTGATCTGTTTGCCGCCGAGCAGATCCGTGAACGACACCTGGGTGCCGCCGAAGAAGTCGCCGCCGCTGGTGACGCCGAGGTTCACCGGGGGGCGGCCGTCGAGCGTCAGCTTCTCCCACGGGCCCTTGCGCTGGATGTTGTCGCGCACCAGCGTGTGGCTCAGGGGCGGCTGGAAGTCGATGATCGGGCCCGGCGCGCCGAAGTCCGATGAGGGGACGGCGAGCAGAGCCTTGTCGCGGCTCATCACATGAATGCCGTTTTCGCCCTTGTAGTAGGACACGAACGCGACGCGCGTCGTGGTGCCTTCACGCAGAATGGCGGGGGAGACGTTGCCGGTGGCCGTGTCCGTCCATTGCTGCAGTTCACCCGTCGCGAGGTTCAGCGACCAGATGTTCGGAATGTTGCCGTCACGCGCCACGTCGGGCGCCAGCATTACGGCCGGATCGGTCGCCGTCGAGATGAAGTACACCGTGGTCGCATCAAAAAACTTTGCGGCGGTGTCGTCGTGGGTGCCGAACGTCAGCTGCGTCTTGGCGCCGCCGGTCGCGCCGACGCGGAACAACTTGTCGTTGCCGCTGACCCGCGCCGTGTAGACGACCGTGCGGCCGTCGGGTGCAAAGGTCGGCGCGTAATCGGCAAAGGCATCGTCGGTCAGGTTGGTCAGGTCGCCGGTGGCCAGGTCCACGACAAAGATGTCGCTCACCGCGCCTTTCAGCGCCGAAAACGCCACGCGGGTGCCATCGGGGCTGAAGGCGGGGGATTCCGGGGCGTCCACCTGCTCAAGATTCAGCCGCTGTTCGATGCGGCCACTGACGACGTCCTGGATGACGAGGGTTTTGTGCTTCTCGGTCCGCACAAAGTACGCGATGCGGTCGCCCTTCGGGGCCCACGAGATCCACGGCACCATGTTGCCGCGCAGGCCGCCGGCGGTTGCGATGTACTCCCAGCCCCTGCGGTGATCGAATCCCTTGGTCAGGTTGCGGATCACCTGGCCGTCCTTGGCCGAGATCAGAATGATGTCGAGTTCCTGATCCCGGGAGTTGCCCACGACCGTCGCGATGACATCGCCGATCGGGGAGGGCTCAATCGACAGCACCGATACGTACTGCGACCGATCGCGGCGCGGCGCGAGATTCCGCCCATAGTCGGCGGGGCGCTCCTGGTCGCGGAACGCGCGGAACCGTTCCTTGATGTAGCGTTCGAACTGTTCATCAAATTCGTCCGGCTTGACGCGCAGGGCCTCCTCATACGCGCTTTCGCCGCCGCCGATGACGTTCTTGCGCAGGGAGAAGAGGAACTGCCGGAGGCCGTCCTGGCCCCACTTGGAGGAGATGAACTCGAACGCGGCGTGGCCCATCGAGTAGGGGAGGCGGCCCGAGAGCGGCTGGCTCTCGAATTCGCTCATGCGCGGCACGCTGTCGGTCAGCGCCGCATCGCGCACCTGCATCAGGTCCAGCACGTTCCAGTACCCGGCCATGTAGTTGGCGAGGCCCTCGTCCACCCAGAGGGGAATCGAGGAGCCCATGAGGCCTCGGGGGATGACGTCGAACTCGAAGACGTGCGTCAGTTCGTGGGTGATCAGCCGGTACAGCTGATCCGGCGGTTCATCGATGGGCAACACCATCCGGTCCCGGTAGGGCTCGGCAAACGCCAGCACCCCCTCGGGCAATTCGCTCCCGGAGATGTCCTGCTGCTGGAACTCACTCTGCGTCTTGAAGAGGATGAGCGGCACCCGCTTGGCCAGATCGTGCTTCAGTTCGGAACTGATCCGCTGGTAGGCGCTCTCGGCATACGAGGCGATGCGTTCGAGGTGCGGCTCGAGTTCCGGATAGTAATAAATCTCGAAGTGTTCGGTCTGGTAGATGTGCCACTGGAACTTGTCGTATTTGACGCGGTTCTTGCCGAAGTACGGCACAAACGGCGTCTGGGCCGCGACGGGGGCCGCGATGAGCGTGGCCATCACAACGGCCAGCAGGGTGGTCACTCGCGCGAGTATGCGCGGACGGCGCATCAACATAACACTCACCTCAGGAAACAGGAACCAGTCCGAATCTTACTACTGCCGCAGCTACGGTCCGCACCCGGCGCCGGATGTTGCCGGTGTCCACCAGCCGGGACGACCTGCCTCTGCAGCAGCAAAGGCCATGCCTGTGGCCGGACGAGCGGCCGTGCCCGAATCCGCGCGAATTCGTACGGGTTGTCCCTTGTGGGCATCACTCCCGACGCGATAAGGTTGACCCATGACCGTGACGAAGCCGTGGGTGGCCCGTTGGGCCGTGGCCGTCGGCCTGGCCGCCGCGATCGCCGTGTGGCCGGCGGGCTGTGCGCCGGAAGGCGAAATGGCCAAACTCGATTACACCCTGAAAGACATGAATGGCAACGACGTCCGCCTGAGAGACTACAAGGGCCGGCCGATGCTCATCAATTTCTGGGCGACGTGGTGTGCCCCGTGTCGTCACGAAATCCCCGCGTTTGTCGAGCTGGTGGACAAGTACCGCGACCAGAAATTCATCGTGCTCGGGATCTCCGTGGACGACAAGCCGGAAGACCTGCGGACGTTCGCGGACGAATTCAAGATGAACTATCCGGTGCTGGTCGGCCTCGGTCACGACGAGCTTCAGGAACACTACGGGGCCTACTCGCTGCCGGTGTCGTGGTTCATCAGGGCGGATGGCACCGTGGACTACAAACACACCGGCACCGAATCAAAACAGTGGTTCGAGGACCGCGTGAAGAAACTGATCGAGGGAAACTGACGATGGCGCAGACACCGATTCACCCACTGGTGGCCGCCCGTCTGGCCTGTGGCTGCGAGGTGACGTTCCGTGACGGCGTTGAAGGCAGCCCGTTCACCGTCGTGGTCCTTGCCAAGGCCGACGGCTGCCAGATGCACCTGCACGTCGCCGGGCTTCCCGTGTACGACCACCGCGAAGCGATGCGCGCGTCCACGCGTCACCCGCCGCACATCCAGCCCGACTTCGAAGAAGAAGGCTGAAGCCGCCCGCGGTCCTCAGTCCGCGGTTCGCGGACCGCGGTCCGCTGGGGGCTCAGGCAGCCGCCCGGTCTGCTGCAGGGCCCGGCGAAGCACAAACTCAATCTGTCCGTTCAGGCTGCGCAGGTCGTCGTTGGCCCAGCGCTGCAACGCGTCGAGCATCTGGCGATCCATGCGCAGCAGGAACGGTTTACGGTCGGCCATCGGGGTCCTTCAGGCCTACTGATAGATCGTCCCGGTGTTGACCACCGGTTGGGTATTGCGGTCTCCGCACAACACGACCAGCAGATTGCTGACCATTGCCGCCTTGCGGTCGTTGTCGAGTGTCACCACGTCACGCTTTGACAGCAGATCGAGAGCCATCTCCACCATGCCGACGGCGCCTTCGACAATGCGCTGACGGGCGGCGATGATCGCCCCGGCCTGCTGACGCTGCAACATCGCTGAGGCGATCTCGGGTGCGTAGGCCAGGTGGTTGATCCGGGCCTCCAGCACGGCGACGCCGGCCTTGTTGAGACGTTGCTGGACTTCGGTCTTCAACTGCTCGGCGATCTCCTGCGTGTTGCCGCGGAGCGACTTGTGATTTTCCTCGTGCGCGTCGTACGGGTATTGCGTGGCCAGGTTGCGGACGGCCGCCTCGCTCTGCACCTTCACGTAGTGTTCGTAGTTGTCGACCTCAAAACATGCCTCGGCGGTGTCGGTGACCTTCCACACCACCACAGCCGCAATTTCAATCGGATTGCCCTCGAGGTCGTTGACCTTGCTCGCCGTGCTCTCGAAGTTCCGGACGCGCAGCGTGATGTGGCGTTTGGTCAGCAGGGGATTGGCCCAGTGGAAGCCGTCCTGTTTGACCGTGCCCCAGTACTTGCCGAACAGCGTGAGCACCTTGGCTTCGTTGGGGTCGACCACGAAGAAGCCCCCGAGGCAAATGCTCGCGACAAGCAGCACGGTCGACCACGCGACCACCATCAGGAATGAGGCCGGTTGCGCCTGTGCCGCGGCCACGAGTTGCCACCCCGAGACGCCCACAACCGCCGTAATCACCGGCACCATCACCCATCCAGACACTGACGCCCGCACTCGTTCGCTGATCATGACTCCTCCATATGTCGCCGGAGACGCTCTCGCGCGATTTCAAAGTGATATCACAATGATCCCGGTTATGCCAAGGCCTCTGGACCCTGGACCCTGGACCCTAGAATTTGACGGTGATGTCGGCGATGAGCGGGAGGTGGTCCGAGGCGAGTTTGGCCAGGCGGGACGTGGGCAACGAGACGTCCCGGACCGCGATGGCACCTTCGTAGTAGATGTGGTCGAGGTGCAGAAGCGGGAAGAAGCCGGGATATGTGCGGCGGCGCTTCAGGAACGGGAACAGGTCGATGCTGTTGAGCCGTTCGGCGAGGATGTCGCCGGCCAGGGTGCGTGACCACTCGTTGAAGTCGCCGAGAAGGATCTTGGGCTCCGACACGCGGCGGTCATGCACCCAGGTCGCCAGGCGTTCCGCCTGGTAGCGGCGTTCCAGCAGCGCCGTGCCGAGATGCGCGTTGTACACCTGCAGCGTGCCCGGTCCGACATCGATGGCCACCCGCTGGGCGCCGCGGGGCTCACACGTCTTCCACGACAAGTCGTGCTGCGCGTGATTCCACATCGGATAACGGCTGAGGATCATGTTGCCGAACTGGTGTTGCCGCAGTTCCCGGACGGGGCCCATGATCCAGCCCATCCCCAGTGCGGCGCCGATGATTTCGGCGTGGCCGGGAGAGGTGAGCCCGGGCCCGATCACCTCCTGCATCGCGATGACATCGGCGTCGAGCGGGCGCAGCACATCTGCGATCCGCTCCGGCCGGGTCCGACGATCGAGGCCCCGGCCGCGATGGATGTTGTAGGTGACGATCCGGAGGTTCACGATCAGCGGGTGATCCCTGTCCGGCGTCTGACGGGCTGGATATCCTGGCGCCAGACCTGGCCTTCCTCCAATGCAAATGCGGTGGTCACACCAGGCTGAGTCAACAGGCGGTCGAAGATCCGCGCGCTGGCCAGGTCGCTGCGATCAAATTCACGCGTGGCGGCCATCACGTAGGTGCCGGCGGGGAGTCCGCGGATCTCGTACCGGCCCAGCGAGTCCGGGTAGACCAGCTGCGTGTACCGGCTGAGCGGCGTCCAGTGCAGCGGACTGGTGGAGAACGCCACGACGGCATAACTCTGGACATCGTCGTTCTTTTCCGCGGTGACGAACCCGCGCACGACGGTCTGGCGGTCCGAGAGGACGACGGTGAAGCCGGTCACGGTTTCGTTGTAGTCGAACGGCCTTGCGATGTCGGTCACGTCCGCGCCCTGGTACTCGACGCGTTTCATGTACCAGCCCGGCGGCAACCCGTCCGCGCGAAAGAAGTGGCGGCCCGCCATCACGCCGCGGATCGTCCACTGATCGTCCGGGGCCACGTAGCCGGAGACCGAGTCGCCGAACTCGTTGCCGTCTTCCATCGGCATGCGGATGATGAGGCCCCTGCGGTCGAGGGGCAGCCGGCCCGAGGTGGTTTCCCACTCGACGTTGCCCGAGACTACCGCGCCGCGTGACAACGTCATGTCGGTGTTTTGACGGTCGGTGCCTTCGACGTTCAGCGTAAAGACGCCGAAGAGCGTGATCCCGTCGCGCTCGGTTGCGCCGCGGGCCTGTATGCGGTACCGGCCGGGCGGCACGTTCGAAAACAGGAACTGTCCGCCCGGTTCCATTGCGGGCTCCGTCGTGGTGAACAGCGAGAACTGGGCGTTGCTCATCGGGCTCATGATGACGGCCGCAGCGATCAACTGCTTCGACACGCCGCCGGCTTCGATCGGCGTGCTGATCGAGCCCTGTACCCGGGAGGGACGAATGATCTGCAGCTTGAACTCGAGGCGCTCAGCGGCGATCCCGGGGTCAAGGGTGATGCGGGTCGCTTCGTCTGGGAACACCACACCGGGGTAGAAGGTTGGGGAATAGAGCAACTGCCCGTCCTTGTCGCCGATATTGCCGAACGCCGGGTCGAAGGCGGTCACGTAGTACTGGCCCGGGGGCACTCCGACGAGGCGGAATTCACCGCGGTCATCGGTGATCGCCTCGGACACCGTCACCAGGGTCCGGCGGTCCCCCTCGAATATCGGCCGCATGGCCTCGACGAGGGCACCGGCAAAGGGGGTGCCGTCCTCGTCGAGCACCCGGCCCGCGATCGACACGTGCTCCAACAACCGGACTTCGACGTCTTCCTTGACTTCATCCTGAGCCAGGGAAATCAGCGTCGGCGTCACCGACGGGGGCGCCTCCCCGAAGGCGCGCGGGGCGAACCCGGACTTGGTGACCGTCAGCAGGAAGGTGTCGGTGGCGGGCAAATCCGTGAACCGGAAGGTGCCGTCAGCGGCGGTCAGCAGGACGCGGGGGAAGGGCAGCCACAACGTGCCGTCCGGGGCCTGCCCGCTCGCCGTGAGGATGACGCGGGCGCGGGCAATGGGGGCGCCCGATTCAAATGCGAGCACGCGGCCCGCGAGGACGCCGCGCGGGGGGGGCGGCGGTGTGGCATCCGTCTGCGGTACTTCGATGGGCTGTCCAGGGCGCAGGGGCTGCCCGGCCTCGTCCGTGGGGGTCGCGACGCGGGTGGCCGCGCTTCCGCCGCCGCACGCGGCCGTCACAAGCGCCAGGGCTGCACAGGTCGCCACCAGACTGGGGAGCCGCAGTATGGGGCGGACGTCTCGCATGGCCCTATGATAGTCCGATGGGTCGCCTCCGTACCGAATTCGACGTCACCTGTCCGTGCTGCCAGAGCACACTTGTCATCGACGAAGGCCTCCAGCGGGTGGTGCGGCACGTGGAACCGGCACGCACCGACAAACCCGAACTGGACGACGCGCACCGCATCCTCGCGGAGGAACAAGCCAGACGGGAAGCCCTGTTCGAGAAGTCGGTGCTGTCGGAAAGGCACCGCGGCGACGCGCTCTCGAAGCGTTTTGAAGACGCCCTCAAGCAGGCGCAGGCCGAACCGGTGTCCAAACCCACGCGGGACTTCGACCTCGACTAGGTGCCCGCGACGCCGCTTCGCGGGATCGATGTGGGACGCACGGGCGCTCCAGCCACCTTCATCGTTGTCGCGAGGTGAAGTGCGGGGGTAGTTCAGTCCAGGTGGACCGGTCGTAGTACGCCACCGGTTTCACACCCGGGTGCGCACGTCTGAATGTGAAGTACCGCCGTCGCAGCCGATCGACCCGTGCGGGAGAGACGCGGATCGCGGTGTGCGGAATCTCGTAGAGCAGGCGCTCCACCTTCCAGACGTGGCCGGTGGAGAACCGCCAGTCGTACCGTCCCAGCACACGAAGATCCACCATGCCGTAGGCGCGCACACACCCCGTCGTGTCGATATACGGCTCGACGTAGCTCAGCGCCAGATCGCGCAACGACCGGAACAACGGCTTGCGTCCATGGAGGCCCGGGTCGCGGGACCTGGCGACCGACCCCCACCCGGTGCGTGTCTTGTAGACGAAGATCACGTGGTCAAGTCCGTCGATCGACTCAAGACTCATGACCGTGGGCGGATACCCGTGTTGTTCAAGAATCACGGCGGCCGTGAGCGCCGCTTCCAGGCAGTGCGCCATGCCCGTCGCTACGACACTGCGGAAGGTGCGTTGTTGCGGTCCTCCCGGTGGCGGTTCGGTGTTGTAGGCGAGGCCGTTCAGATAGCGCTGCACGGCGCGTGGTGTGGCCAGGCGGTCCACGACGCGCCGTTCGGCGCGCGTGAAACACGAGCGATCGGGTGAACTATCGGGCCAGGTGCGCACGCAGATCCGCCAGCGCAGTGCGAGGAGTCCAGTCGCTGCCGGGATAGATCTTCAGCAGCGTGCCGTCGGCCGCAAATAACGCGGTGCGCAGATTGTGTGTGATTTCAGTCGCGCCGTCGCTGCCGCGGATCACGCCGACGCCGAATGTGCCGGCGAGCCGATCCACGGTGACGCGGTCCCCGGTAAGAAACGTCCATGTAGATGTGTCCGCCTTCAGCGTGGCCGCGTGGGCGGCCAGTACCGCGGGTGTGTCGTACTCGGCGTCGAAGGAGATCGACAGGAGCTGCAACTGGCCACGCAACGCGGGGTCGTCAGCCACCGCCCGCTGGATCGTGACAAAGTGCCGATCCATGAGCGGACAGTAGTTGGGGAGCGGGCACCGCGTGTAGATGAACGTCACGAGCACCGGTGTGCCGCGCCATTCCGCCAGTGAACGCCGGTGGTCGGTCTGATCGATCAACGCGGCGTCCGGCATCGGATCGCCGACTTCCAGGATGCCGCCGGCCATGGCCACTTCGTTTGTGCCCTGCGGCAGCGGCGCCATGCCGGTGCGCGTGATGGCGGTCACTTGGTACTTCAGGCCGTCGACTTCGAGCGTGGCGGCGATCAGTTCGCCCGGCTCACGGCCCACCATCAGCGAACTGGCCACCACGGGGAAGCTCATCGTCATCCCCGGCATGTACCCGGGAATGTCATCGTGTTTGATCGTCAGTTCCTGACTGTTGTCCTTGACGGCCAGAATCTGTCCCGTCAACGCGTACTGCTTCGGAGGATCCGGCCTGTTACACCCTGTCGTCACACCTGCGGCGAGCAGGAGGACCAGCCACGCACGGCATGTCATGGCTGCCTACTGCCCCTGGGAGGCGCCGACCACCCAGCCGTCCTTGAGTTCGATGATGCGCGACCCGTATTCGGCGTTGGCCTCCGAGTGCGTGACCTGGATGATCGTGGTGCCTCCGTCATTGAGCTTCTTGAAGAGTGCCATAATCTCGCGGCCCTGACTTGAGTGCAGGTTCCCCGTGGGTTCATCGGCGAGGATGACCTTCGGGTTGGCGATCACCGCGCGCGCGACGGCGACCAGCTGTTGTTGTCCGCCCGACAACTGGTTGGGGTACAGGTCCTTCTTGCCGACGATCGAGAAGCGATCGAGGATGTCGCAGACCATGCTGTCGCGTTCAGCCTTCCTGATGTCGCGGTACGACAGCGGCACGTCGAGATTTTCGTAGACGGTCAGATGGTCGAGCAGGTGGTAACTCTGGAAGACGAAGCCGATGTGCTTCTTGTGCAGGGCGGCGCGGTCCTTGGGGCTCAGTCGATGCACGGGCTGCCCACCGAAGTAGTACTCGCCGCTCCAGGCGCTGTCGTGCATGCCGAGGATATGCAGCAGGGTGGACTTGCCGGCGCCAGACGGGCCCATGATCGAGACAAATTCACCGTCCTTGATGTCAGCGGTGATCCGCCGCAACACCCAGCTGCGGCTTGCGCCGTGGGCATACGATTTCTCGAGCTGCCGCAGCGAAATCAGCACGTCGCTGGTTCCCACCACGTCGCCCAGTGACGCGGGGGTCGGCTGCGGGGGGCGGGAGAAAAACGCCATGGCCGATGATACCCCGGCGGCGTTCACCGGCGACCCGCCGCTATCCACCGAAAGAACCGGGCGCCGCAAAATGACTGTTTCTCACCCACAATTATCACGTGGTGCCTATCCGTGATCCGTGGCCAGACGTTGACGGAACTGGAAACACAGCTCGACCCTCGAGGCGATGATGACGTCGATGTTCTTCTTTCTTGTGCCGATGATCTGTCTGTCGGGCTTCATCTTCCCGATTGAGAACATGCCACCGGTAAGGGGTTGGCTGGGACATCCTGTGGCCCCAGTTCGCCGCCATGGGCGCCTGGGGCGTCACCGTGCTCGTCGTGGCGGGGATGCGGTACCGGAAGACCGCGTAGGGCGCGCTGGGTGGTATCGTAAGCGCCGATGCAGATCCATGTCGGCACGTCCGGTTACAACTACCCGGAGTGGAAGGGCACGTTTTATCCGGATCCGTTCCCCGCGTCGAAGATGTTCGCTTATTACGCCGAGCGCTTCCGCACGGTGGAGATTAACTACACGTTTTATCGGATGCCCACGCCGAAGCTGACCGAGGGCTGGCGTGCGCAGGCGCCGGATGGGTTCTCATACACGCTGAAGGCGCCGAAGCGCATCACGCATGACCGGCGTCTGGTGGATTGTGCTGACGCCCTGACGATGTTTGTTGAGAGTGCGCGGGGGCTGCAGGAACACCTCGCGTGCCTGCTGTTCCAGTTGCCGCCGAACTTCCGCGCCGATGCGGGGAAACTCGCGTCGTTCCTGTCACTGATTCCCTCCGACATGCGGGCGGCGTTTGAATTCCGGCACGACTCGTGGTACTCGGACGACGTGTTCGCACTGCTGTCGAAGCACAACGTGGCCCTGTGCATCGCCGACATGGGCGACAAGACCACGCCGCTCGTGGCCACGGCGACACACGGCTACTTCCGCCTGCGTGACGAAGGATACGGGCCTGCCGACGTTACCAGATGGGCCGGAACCGTGGCGTCGTTCGCCGACAAGTGGGCTGACGCGTTCGTGTATTTCAAACACGAAGACGAAGGCAAAGGACCGGAGTTCGCCAAACAGTTCGAGGCTCAGCTATGAAACACATCGCCATCGCCGGTTTCGTCGTCCTGTCGACTCTGGCTCCTGTGGCGAGTCAGACCCAGGCCGCTCGGCCGACCACACTCGCCGGGAGGTCCACCGTGTATGCGCCGAACGGAGTGATTGCGACCAGTCAGCCGCTGGCGACATCTGCGGGACTGGCCGTGTTGCAGCGCGGAGGCAACGCCATCGATGCCGCGGTGGTGGCCGCTGCCGTGCTGACGGTGGTCGAACCGAACATGACGGGCGTGGGCGGCGACCTGTTCGCCATGGTCTGGTCCGCCCGCGACAAGACGCTCCATGGACTCAACGCGACGGGTCGCAGCGGGGCCCTGATGACGCGCGAGACGATGGCTGCGAGGGGACGGACGCGGGTGAGCCAGGGCATCGAGGCGGTCACCATTCCGGGTTCGCTCTCAGGCTGGTCGGCGCTGCTCGAGAGGTTCGGCACCCTCACACTCGCGCAGGCACTGGCGCCGGCGATTGAGATCGCCGAGCACGGATTCCCGGTCACGCCGATCATCGCGTCGCAGTGGGCCGATGAGGAAGCGCTCCTGCGTCGCGATGACGGGGCGCGTTCGGCCTTGTTGGTGGACGGCACACGGGCGCCGAAGGTGGGGGAGTGGTTCCGGATGCCGGACCTGGCGCGCACCTATCGCGAGATCGCATCGGAGGGGCCGGGATATCTGTACGGCGGTCCCCTCGGGCGCCGGATCGCCGAGTTCGTGCAGCAGAAGCAGGGTTTCCTCACGCCCGACGACTTTGCCGCACACACGGTGGACTGGGTGCAGCCCATCAGCGTGCCGTACGGTGGGTACCGGTTGTGGGAACTGCCTCCGAACAGCCAGGGCGTGGCCGCACTTGAGATGCTGCGGTTGCTCGAAGGCACGGACCTGAAGGCGCTAGGCCACAACTCGCCGGCCTACCTGCACCAGCTCATTGAAGCCAAGAAACTGGCGTACGCCGACATCGAGCACTATGTGGGCGACCCCGCGGCCATGACCGTGCCGGTCGAGCACTTCCTGTCGGACGCTTATATCCGCGAACGGCGGCTTCTGATCGATCCCGCCAGGGCGATGGAGCGTGCCGAGCCCGGCCGCGCATCGACTGCCAGCGACACCATCTACCTCGCGGTCGCAGACAAGGACGGTAACATGGTGTCCTTCATCAACTCCGTCTATGACTACTTCGGATCCGGCATCGTCGTTCCGGGCACCGGCATTCTGCTGCACGATCGCGGCGTCGGGTTCACGATGGCGGAGGGCCGCGCGAACACGGTGGGGCCGAAGAAGCGGCCGTTCCACACGATCATTCCTGCGTTTGTCACGAAGACGACGAGATTGAGCGGAGTGCTGCGCGATGCATCCGGTGACGAACCGTATCTGGCCTTTGGAGTGATGGGAGGCGCGATGCAGCCACAGGGGCATGTGCAGGTGCTGCTGAACATGTTGCTCTTCGGGATGGACCCGCAGCAGGCGTCCGATGCGGCCAGATTCCGCCACATGTCCGGCCGCCGCGTGGCGTTGGAGTCGCCGATAGATGATGCGGTGCGAGCGGCACTTGCGAAGATGGGCCACGAGATTATCGATGAGCGGAATGTTGCGTTCGGCGGCGCCCAACTTGTGCTCAAATTGCCGCGCGGCTGGGCGGCGGGATCCGATTCGCGCAAAGACGGGCACGCGGGCGGACACTGACGGTCCAGGGTCCAGGGGGCGGGTCCTTGGGTCCATGGGGCCACGGGGGGGGA